>Ga0335075_10001024_pt1 | contig 47184 bp, 46 predicted proteins | sample Lox_Sample_24_FD_206723 | JGI IMG/M metagenome (GOLD analysis project Ga0335075, IMG submission 206723) | Soil microbial communities from Loxahatchee National Wildlife Refuge, Florida, United States - Lox_Sample_2.4 | ecosystem: Environmental > Terrestrial > Soil > Wetlands | place: USA... | reverse complement strand
CAGGGGTTGGCGGGGGGGCTGTTGCCCCGGGGGGGGGCCCCCCGCCGGCCCGCGGGGGGCCCGCCCCGGTCCGCGTCAGCATTTGCGCAGCTGGGCTCGGCGGCTCTGGCTGGCCCTGGACGGGCCGAACTAAAGGAGCCTGAGCTCCTTGACGCCGACTGACCCGCAAGCCCCGGACGCCGCACCGCCGCTGCCGGGCGTCGTGCTGCCGCCGCGGGCGGGACCGCGCCGGCCTGGTGGATCGCGCGAAGTTCCTCCCGTCCGCGCTATCCGGCGGTCAGCGGCAGCGAGTCGCGGTCGCCCGCGCCCTCGCCAATGACCGAAGCTGGGTCCGGCCCGGCTCGGTGGTGCTGGAGCGGACCTGGGGACAGGCCCAGTACGCGGACAACGACCTGGTGTCGGTCGCCCAGCAGGTCCTCACGCCAGGGGCCTGGCTGGCGATGGTGCTCGCGGTGGCCAGCGTGGCGGCCCTCGCCGGTGGCCGGATGGCGGAGCAGGCTCTGCGGGTCGGGCAACTCAAGGCGGCGGGCGCAACCCCGGCACTGGTCGCGGCCGTGCTGCTGGCCGAGCACCTGTTCCTCGCCCTCCTCGCTGCGGCGGCCGGCCTGGCGATCGGCTGGCTTGCCGCGCCGTTGCTGTCCAACGCGGACGCGGGCCTGAACGCCGCGCGGCCGCCGCGGCGGCACGCCCTGTGGAGGCGGTGGCCGCGCTGACCGCCATCCCGGCCATCGCCTGCGCTCGCCTGCCTGCCGTGCTCATCCTGCGATCCGCGTGAATTGGCTAAGCGCGATCCGGGCGGACATTAGGGGCGCGACCAACCTCGGGTCGCATGATGACGAAAATTTCATCGTTTGCGGCTTACCCGCACAAACCTCGCATCTTGTGATGGAGGTGCAGTCGTGCCACTGTGTGGATGGGGCGGGAAATGCAGCAGAGGCACTCTGCGCCTCACAACGCAATCGATTGCAGTGCATCGAGCGCTCTGGATTATCAAGGTCGCCTACGGTCGATTATAGTAGGGCAGGTTCCAGGTGATGGCATCTCTCGGGCGCATTCTCGTCGCCGATGACGAGCCCAAGATCCGCTCGTTCGTGGGCCGCGCCCTGAACGCGGCCGGCTACGACATCGACTTCGCGGGCGACGGCGCCGTGGCCCTGCGCGTCGCCCGGCAGAATCACTACGACCTCGTCATCCTTGACCTGGTGATGCCCGAGGTCGACGGCAGGCAGGCCCTGCGCGAGCTGCTGGCCACCAGGCCGGGCCGGCCGGTGATCGTGCTGTCGTGCGTGGCCGACGTGACGGCGAAGGTCGAGATGCTTGAGCTTGGAGCCCAGGACTACCTGACCAAGCCATTCGCCCTGGCGGAGCTGATTGCCCGGGTCAAGGCCCGGCTGCGGGCCGAGCCCGTGCAGTCCCCGGGCGAGCTCATCAGGGCGGGCGGCATTGCCCTCAACGTCAGCCACATGATCGCGGACACGGGGCATGGGCCGGTGTCCCTGACCAAGCTGGAGTTCCTGCTGCTGCGCGAGCTCATGGACCACGTCGGGGAGTCGGTGTCCAAGGCCCGGCTGCTCGCCTCGGTCTGGGGCTACGAATCCGACCCCGGCTCCAACGTCATCGACGCGTGCATCAGGCGACTGCGCTCTAAGCTCGGCTTCGACCTCATCAAGACCGTGCGAGGTGAGGGCTATCAGCTCATCGCTCGCTGAGCAGGACGCAGGGCCAGGCGAGGACGCCCAGCCGGTCACGGGCCCGGGCGCGGGCACGGCACTACACCGGCTGGCCGCCTCCCGGCGGTCGAGCCTGCCGGGGTGGATCGGGTCCCACCGCAACAGCCTGATCGACACGGCCTGGATGGTCTTCAGCCTGGCCAACCTTGACTTCATTGTCATGTTCCCCGGATGGGAGACCATCCCGTTTCACTTCATCTGGATCAGCCTGACCCTCGTCTACGGGTTCCGCACCTGGCGGCCCGGTCCCACCCTGTGGGTGCTTGGCGTGGTCATGATGCTGACGGCGGTCGGCATCGGGGTGGACGTGCGGCGAGGGGACGAGCCGCCGGCGGAGCTGGCTGAGGTACCCCTGATGGCGGCGGTCTTCCTCGCGATGGCCTGGCATGCCCGTCGCCGGCTTGCGGCCGAGCGCTCCTACCAACTGATCGCGGCCCAGATCGCCCGGATCCTCGCCGACCAGCGGCGGTTCCTGCAAGACGCCGCCCACCAGTTGCGGACGCCGATCACGATCGGGCTCGGCCACGCCGAGCTGCTCGCCAGCACGCTGCCGGGCGACCGGCAGGAGGGTGAGGACATCGCGGTCGTCATCGGAGAGCTGACCCGGCTTCGGCGGATCTCAGAACGGCTTCTCATCATCGCCGCCGCCGCCGACCCGGCCTTCTTGCACCCGGAGGCGGTCGCCCTCGACGAGCTAGTCACGGAACTGGTCCGGCGCTGGCGGCCCGCGGCCGACCGGTGCTGGCGGGCCAGCAGGCTCGATCGCGTGACCGCGGACGCGGACCGGGAACGGCTCGCGCTCGCGCTCGACGCGCTGATCGAGAACGCCGTACGGCACACCTCCAGCGACGATGCCATCGAGGTCGCGGTCATCGGCGATGCCCCGGACGGGCTGGCCCGCCTGGTCGTGACCGACACGGGCACTGGCATCGCCGCCGATCAGCTGCCGTTCATCTTCGACCGGTTCCGGACCGGCGATAACGGGTGGTCGCGAGGCACCGGGCTGGGGCTGCCGCTGGTGGCCGCGGTGGCCGCGGCTCACGGGGGCACCATCGACGTCCGCAGCACGCCTGGGGAGGGCAGCGAGTTCGAGCTGCAGCTGCCGGTCGCCGATGAGCTGCCGCGGCTGCCCATCGGCGGTGGCTGCTTACCCGCCCGCCGGGGCGGTCATCAGGCTCAGGTCCCTGGCCAGCTGAGCCGAGGTGACCACCCGCTGCCGGTGGTGACGCTGACCGCGATCACCACGGTGGCGAATACCACCACGACGGCGGAGATCATCGTGTGCCGCCGGGCAAGCCGGAAGTCAAGCGGGCCGCGCCCAGCACGCTCCGCATGCTCATCCGCATTCACATCAACCCCTGACCCTCGGTGAGGCAAAGGCACTTTCAAGCGGGATTGTGACGTTTGGCCATAAACCCCATCAAGACATGAGCGCCAAGATGATCGAAATATCATGAACGTCAGAATTCATGCGATCGCCGCCCCAGGTTAGACTGGGCCCATGCCCGGTACGCGGGAATCCTCCCAATGGAGGTTCCTCATCACGCCCAGGTGGCTGGGCTGGCACGCGTTCGTGATCCTCAGCGTCCTGGGGATGCTTTGGCTTGGCGACTGGCAGTTGCACCGGGCTGAGTCAGGAAATTCACTCAGCTGGGCGTACACGTTCGAATGGCCTCTGTTCGCAATCTTCGGCGTCGTCTTCTGGATTAAGACGATCCGGGATGAGGTCCATCCTCCGGACCAGGCCAGGGCGAAGGATGCCTTCGCGCTCCCTGGCGGGCTGCCAGCGCCCCTGCCCGGCGCCTCCCGGGCGGCCGGCGGCCCTGAGGAACTCGTGGATGACGACGTGGAGCTGGCGTCCTACAACGCCTACCTGGCCCACCTCACCAAGGAGGCCAGGGGCCACGGCCGGTGGCATGGCCTGCGCTGACTGACTGGCGCCACCCCCGTGATGACGTTCTCGCCTACCAGCGGCCCCAGGGGAGAAGGGCGGTGACGGCGACCGCTACGAACAGCAGGGTCAGGTAGGTGATCGACAGGTGGAACAGGCGCATCGGGAGGGGACGCGTGCCGGGATCCGGGCCGGCCAGGGACGCCAGGGAGTGCAGCCGGTGCGCCTCGGCCAGGAACCAGCCGCCGAGCCCGAGCGCGCTCGCGCCGTAGATCCACCCGGCGTACGGCGCGAGGGCCAGCGTGGCCGCGACCATTGCGTAGGAGTACCACACGATCTTGCGCGTGACCTCGGCGGCGGAGGCTACCACCGGGAGCATCGGGACGCCAGCCGCGGCGTAGTCGTCGCGGAACTTCATCGCCAGCGCCCAGAAGTGCGGCGGGGTCCACAAGAAGATCACCGCGAACAGCACGATCGCGGGCAGCGCTATGGTGCCCTTGACGGCAGCCCAGCCGACCAGCACCGGGAAGCAGCCGGCCGCGCCGCCGATCACGATATTGGACGGCGAGCGGCGCTTGAGCAGCAGCGTGTAGACGAAGACGTAGAACAAGATCGCGGCGTCGGCCAGCGACGCGGCGAGCCAGTTGGCCATCAGGCCGAGCAGGAAGGTAGCGCCCGCGCCGAGCGCGATTCCCCAGGCCAGCGCCTCACCGGGGCGGATCGTCCCCGGCCCGCCGACCACCAGCGGGCGGCGCGCGGTTCGCTTCATGACCGCGTCGATGTCGCGGTCGAGGTAGCAGTTGATCGTGTTGGCGCTGCCTGCGGCGAGCGTCCCGCCGGCCAGCGTGACCAGGACGAGCCCGACCGAGGGCACCCCCCGCTGGGCGAGCAGCATCGTCGGGACCGTCGTGACAAGCAGCAGCTCGATGATCCTTGGCTTGGTCAGCGCGACCAGCCCGCGGGCGACCGCTGCGGCCGAACGGCTGCCGCTGGCCGGGGCGGCCGGCCTGGAGGGGTCGAGGACTTCGGCCGCGTCCGCGGGGAGCGCCGCCGCCGGCGTCTTCACTCCTGGACCTCGGGCGCCGTGTTCTCGCCGCCGGCCGCCCTGGTGGCGTCAACCGGCGGGTCGCCGGGGGCGGGCGCTGGGTTGCCCCGGGCCTCGGTGGCCGTCGGAGTGCCTGGGATCGCGGTGTAGGACACCGGATGCTCCGCGGTCGGGGTACGGTGCCCCGGCACGGCGGCCGGCTTGGTGTACAGGACGTACAGGGCAGCCGCCACCCCGATGAACAGGAGCATGGGGAACGCGAAGGTCAGTATCGACCCACCAAAGCTCCAACCGTCGCTCACTCGAGATCCCTTCTTCCTCTTCTTCTTCGGCTCACGACGCCCTACAGGGCGTAGAACAGGAGCCAGAAAACCACCGCGGCCAGCGCCATGTAGTTCCAGACCGTCGAGAACGCGCTCAGCGAGGCCTGGAACCGTTGCACGGTATAGGTCCCTGCTGTGGTCGGCGGCTGCTCCACGAACGACATGGCCGGGATGAACCTGGACGTGGCGAGCAGGATCTCCAGCCAGAGCAGCACCGCGAGCTGGATGGTAAGGAACACCGGGTAGAAGCCGACGAAGACGCTCGAGTAACCCGAGCTGCCCGGCGGGAAGGGCAGGTCCGCGAGCTGGTAGATCTGCATCGCGACCGCCGCCAGGCCGAGGGCCATGGCGACGAGCGCGTCGATCTGCCAGACGGCCTTGTGCCCGGCCTTGATCCGCTCCAGCCCGAAGTAGTGCACGCCGGCACTGATCACCACCAGGAGCATGATCGTGGTGCCCATCCATAGCGACGGGTGCACGAAGCCAGATCCCTGCCACCGGCCGGACGAGTTGAGCGACCGAAGGTAGAAGTAGGCGAACGCGAAGCAGCCGAAGAGGAACGTCAGCCCGCCGATCGCCAGCCGGGATCCGGTCCAGGCGGCGTTGAGCGCGGACTCGTGATAAAAGCCCTCGTCCTCGGCCTGCGCCGCGATCTCGCTCGGTGACTGGGCAGCCGCATCAGTCATGACCTAGCCCTCCACTCGTCCGCTGGCCGGCGCATAGGCGGTGCCGATGACGCCAGGCGGCGGGTTGAAGTCGGCAACCGGGAGCGGGTCCGGTACGCCATAGTCGTATGAGCCGGCCAGGATCACCGGTACCCGCCTGAAGTTGTCCGGCGGCGGCGGGGTGGGAAGCTGCCATTCCAGGCTCCGGGCCCGCCACGGGTTGCCAGCCTCGGGCTCGCGCCAGAACGTCATCGACATGACGAAGTTGATCACGAAGATGAGGACAGAGACGCCCAGGCAGAACGCCGAGATTGAGACCCAGTCGTTGAGCGTCTCCAGGTTGCGTGCGTACTCGAACACCCGGCGCGGCATGCCCATCAGGCCGAGCGCGAACAACGGCAGGAAGGTCGTGTTGAAGAAGATGAACATGGTCCAGAACTGGATCTTGCCCAGCTTCTCGTTCAGCTTGATCCCGGTCATCTTCGGCAGCCAGTAGTAGATGCCGGCGAAGAACGCGAAGATCAGGCCGCCCATGATCGTGTAGTGGAAGTGCGCCATCACGAAGAAGGAGCCGTGCTCGGTCGTGTCCGCGGGGACGTCGGACAAGAACACCCCGCTGATGCCGCCGATCAGGAAGTTGAAGTAGAAGGCCAGCGCGAACAGCATCGGGATGGAGAACCTGATCCTGGCCTTCCAGAACGTCCCCATGGCGACGAGGAAGATGAACCCGGTGGGGATCGAGATGATCTCGGTGGTCAGCATGAACAGCGGGCGCATGTCCGGGTTGATCCCGCTATCAAACAGGTGGTGCTGCCAGACGAAGAAGGACGCCAGGCCGACCCCGAGCATGCCGGCGATCGAGACCTTGTAGCCGAACAGCGGCTTCCGGCAGAACACCGAGATTATCTCCGAGATGACCCCGAAGCCGGGAAGGGCCAGGATGTACACCTCGGGATGGCCGAAGAACCAGAACAGGTCCTCGTAGAGGAAGCTGCTGCCGCCGAGCTGGTTGGCGAAGAACGCCGTCTGGAAGGTCCGGTCAAGCAGCGCCATGTAGCACGCCCCGACCAGCACTGGCACCGCCAGCACCTGGAGGAACGACACGGTGAACATCGACCAGACGAACATCGGGAGCCTGCTCCAGCGCATGCCGGGCGCCCGGTAGTTGATGATGGTGACGATCATGTTGAAGCCGGCCAGGATCATCGAGATGCCCATCAGGCCGAACGCGAAGAAGTAGGCGTCCTCTCCCTGCGTCGCCTGGGTGGCCAGCGGCTCGTAACCGGTCCAGCCGGTGGGGAACCCGCCCATGAGAACGGCGGACAGCAAGATGAAGTAGGCCGGCACGGTGAGCCAGAACCCGAGGGCCTCCAGCCGCGGGAACGCCACCCGCTTCGAGCCGATCAGCAACGGGCCGAAGTACTGCCCGAACGGGCCGAGGATGACCGAGGACATCATCATCATCATCATCGTGCCGTGCTCGCCCACCACCATCAGGTACTGATCTGGGCCCATGAGGTGGTACGTCGGCGACAGCAGCTCGCTCCTGATCGCCATGGCGAACAGCCCGCCGGTCAGGAAGTAGACGATCATCCCGTACAGGTACTGGATGCCCACCACCTTGTGGTCGAGCGTGTACCTGAAGTACTTGGCGAGGCCGGGCTCCTGCAGCCCGAGCAGCCGGGGCTCCTCGCGCACCGGCTTGCCCGCGAGCATCAGGAACAGGTCGTTGAACACGCCCAGGCCGACCAGCCAGCCGAGCGTGCCGAACGCATAGCCGAGCACGAGGGCGACATCGTTGGTGTCCGCCAGGGAGCTACGGTCGAACCCCCCGCCGAGGAAGTTGCCGAGCCAGTGCCCAAGGAAGTATCCGGCTACCGCCCCGACCAGCCCGGTGTGGACTCCGAAACGCCGCCACCATGGACGCTCGGCCCCGGCGAGCCCGGGATCGCCGCCCGTGGGCTCCGCTCGCTCCGGCTGGATCTCGATGGCCATCGGAGTTACTCCTTCACCAACGTCGTGGCGGACAGAACGGGGGCCGCGGCCGGCGGCAGGAGGCGCGTCATGGCGTCACCGGGTTGCTGGACCCGTAGTAGTAGCCCGCGGCACCCGTGATGCCGTCAATCTGGACTATGTTCTTGCCGAGCTGGGGGATCACGGTGGGGTCGTAGGTCAGGGCGTACGCCGGCAGGGCGGCGAGCACGCCTTGCCTCTGCTCCTTGCCCTGGACCCCGGCCGCCCAGGCCTGGAACGCGCCCTGCGACAAGACGGTGCCGTTGTTGTACATGGCGCCGTGCCAGATGCCGCACAACTCGCTGCACCGGACGACGAAGCCGCCAGTCGCCTTCGCGGTCGTGTAGGCCACGTTGTCGACCTCCGGGTTGGCGTCTGCCTTCACGCCGAGCTTGTAGGCCCAGAAGCTGTGGATGACGTCCAGTGAGGTCACGTGGAACTCGATCGGGGTGTTCACCGGCAGGTCGAGCACCGTGGATTCCATCCCGCCGAACTGCGGGTACCGGTAGGTAAAGGCCCACTGCTGCGCGATCACCTGGACCTGGAGCATGTCGCTTGTGCCTGGGGTCCACGACGCCGCCTGCGTGCCGGCCAGCTTGAAGATCGGCGACGGGCCCTCGCCCGCGCCCGCGCCCGCCGGGACGACGAGCTGCACGGTGCCGAATACGAACAGCCAGAGCACGACCAAGGTAGTGCCGATGATCCACGTCGCCGCGACCTTGGTGTTGCCGTAGATCGGCGGGCCGTCGCTCTCGTCCCCTGGCCTGGCCCGCCAGACCACGATCGCGTAGGTGAAGTAAAGCAGGACCCCGATGATCACCGGCGCCGCGCTGACCGCAAGCACCGCGATGTCGAACTGCTCGCCCCTCGCCGAGTCGGACATCCGGCCCGGTGGCATGTGCGGATACCACACGAACCAGATGACGAGGCAGGCGGCAACCGACAAGACGACCCAGATCGAGAACAATCGCCAGCCGTGCCTGGGCTCGCGCGACGCGTCCGCGCCCGCCACAGCCGGGGTGCCGGCCGCGCTCATGCGGACACCACGTCCATTTCACCCATCATCCATCCCAGGGTCTGCATGGGACCGCCGTTGCCGTCGAGGAACCCGCCGCCGCAGGGGACGAAGCACTGCCAGCGGTACGTGCCTGTCTGACTGGGGGACATGAAGCTGAACGTCTCGCGCGCATAGGGGTTGCCCGTGGTGCTGCACGGCGAGGAGCTGCACAGGTTGTTCGCCGAGAGCTGGGCGTTCGGCGAGGCCACCGGGACGAACACCCCGAGGTCGGGGATCGCGAACGAGTGCCCGACGTTGCAGTTCGACCAGGAGTTGATGACCGACATCGCCTGGTCGGTCAGGTACTCCTTGCCGTGCTGATCGAACTGCGAGACGGTCACCGTGCCGCCGAGCGTGCCCTGCACCTCGCTGAAGTAGTTGTTCCGCAGCGGCGTGCAGCCGTCAAAGCCGTAGATGGTCACGTTGACCTTCGTGTTGGCCGGGACCGAGAACAGCGTGGTGTGCAGCCACTGCTTGGTCGACGGATCCTGGGTGTAGTAGGTCACCCAGTCCGGCCTGGTGGTGGAGTCGTTCTGCGGGTCCTCTTGCAGCACGACGTTGACCTGGCCGTTGGACGCCGTGTAGTGAACGATCGGCAGTTGCGTGGTCGCCGAGCCGATGTAGTACACGGCGACGAAGACCCCTAGCCCCACTACGCAGAGGAAGGCGACGATCAGGGCCGCCGCCCGGGCCACCACGGACACCCGTACCACCTCACTTCTCAGGGCCCGCGGCAGCAACGGGCCAATAGCGGTCGAACGCAGGTTCACATTCGGCGGGCAAGCAGGCAGTCGATGCGGGGCGATAGTACCTATAGGCAAGATTTCCCTTATATTCCCATCGCGCGCCACAAGGCAACAGTTCCGCCATGAAAGATGAAATTTTTTTCATCGGCGAAAATGAGATTTTTTTCATCGTGACTTCGGATCTTCCAGTATGTTGCGACCATTGCGGTCAAAGCGCGATGAGCCGGGGAAGATGGTGGGCTTCGCCTCGCGTCATACTAGCCATCCCGCCCGCGCCCATCCTGGACGAAACAAGCGAGAAGGGAAAAGATGGTGGCGCCGGCTGGACCCGCGCGGCGGTGAATCGGAGGAGAGACCATGGCGAAATCACCACGGGCCGCATATCGGCCTGGCGGCTGGCCCGTGCTGCGGACCCCTAGGTGGATGCTGGCCGGGGCAGCGGTGCTCGTCGCCGGACTGGTGCTCGTCGCCATCCCGCACCGCCCGTCCACCGCGCAGCGCGTCACCGACTTGCAAGGCGTGGTCCATGACCTGAACTACGACATCGAGTCGTGCGCGGGCGGGGTCACCGACTCGCTGACGGCCCTGCAGGCCATTGAGTCCGGCAGCAGCCACGATGTCACGACGGCGGTGACGATCGCCAACACGGCCGCGGCGAACTGCTCCCCCGGCAACAACATGCAGATGGAGGACCTGGTCCAGTACCAGGTTCCAGAGTCGCTGGCCTCGTTCCACCTCGATGCGGCGGTAAACGACCTTGTCACCTGGGCGTTCCCCCTCGCGCAGCGAGTGCAGGGCGACGTGGCCAGCCGGCTGGACGCCACCACGCCGGCCGAGGTGGAGACCACATCGGCGCAGCTGCGCCGAGATCAGCAGGCACTGAACGCGGAACGGGGCAAGATAGACCGGCTCTTCGCCTCGGCCAGCACGGCGCTGTCGGCCTCCGTGCCACCGCCTAGCCTGCCCGGCTGAATGGGTGCAGTTTCGCCGATCGGTGTCCAGGCGCGCAGCGGAGATCATTCGATGATATTTTTTTCATCCTTCCTGCCGCCTTCTGTACCTGGGCAAATTGACGCTTAAGTGATAACGTCCTGATGCCCACTGTCGCGGAAGTCCGCAGCGCGCAGAAAGGAGTCGGCGCCGTGCCTGGCGTGAACTCGGAGCTAAACCTGGCCGGCCTTTCCCGGGGGCCGCATTCCGGTCAGCGCTGCTTTACCAGTCAGCTCCGATCCGGGTCCCTTGGCTAGGCGACGATGAGCTACCTGCTGAGCAACTGGTCCTTCGACCCGTTTCTCGTCGTGGCCGCCGGGGTCGCGGCCTGGCATGAGGTGGGCCTGTGGCGACTGGCCCGGCGATCGCGGCCGGAACGCACCCGGCAGCGACGGCGGCGATCGGCGTTCTTCTACGCCGGGCTAGCCGTGCTGCTGCTGGCCGTCGAGTCACCGATTGACTACTGGGCCGACGATTACTTCTTCGTGCACATGATCCAGCACCTGCTGCTGATGTTCGCCGCTCCCACCCTGATCGTGGCCGGGGCCCCGTGGCAGCCACTGCTGGCCGCGCTGCCCGCCCGCCTGGGCCGCGCCACCACTCGCGGCGTGCTGGCTGGTGGCTGGTCCCGGCCGCTGCGCGCGGCCGGCGGGCTCTTGCTGCGGCCATGGGTGTCGGTGATCGCCTTCAACGCGGTCATGATCGCCTGGCATGTCCCTGTCCTGTTCGACCTGGCCGAGAACAATCAGGCCGTGCACATCTGGCTGATGCATGGCAGCTTCCTCGCCGCTGGCCTGCTGTTCTGGCTGCAGTACATCCCCTCGCCACCGTTCCGCCGCCGGATGCCGCTGACCAGCCGGGCCGCGGCCCTCTTCGGCACCAACGTGGTGATGATCATGCTGGCCATGGCACTGAGCATCTTCAGCAGGGGCTCGGTGTACCCGGTCTACAGTCATTTGCCCGGCGTCACCTTGCCGCCGTTCGCCGACCAGCAGATCGGCGCGTCGATCTTGTGGGTCTGCGGGGACTTCTGGGCCATGCCCACCATGATCGTCACCATCAGGCAGATCGTGAGCAGCGAAGGCGGTCTCAGCGCCACCCTCGACCGCGGACTGCGGCGCTCGTCGGCCCGCTGGCCGCAATCGCGTTCAGCGAGCGGGCTGACGCCGGACAGGCGGTTACTGGCGATGGAGCCCCGAAGGCGCGGGGCCGGGCCTTCGTCCAGGGGACGCCATGCAGCTCGCGACGTTCATTAGCTGGCTGCTGACCGCGGGCCTGGGCGCCTTCATGCTGAGGACCTGGCTGGCGCGCGGCGGCCTGCGGCGGGAGCGCGCCCGGGCAGGCGGGCTGCCGCCGCAGCTGATCGCCGGCCACGCCGGGCTGGCCGTCGGCGGCCTGGTCATCTGGATCGCTTACCTGGGCTGCGGCGCGCGGGCGCTGGCCTGGACGGCGGTCGGCCTGCTGATGGTGACCGTGGGACTCGGACTTTGCACCGTGACGCTGTGGACGCCGTACCCGGCGCGCAAGCCGGGTGAGCGGCGGACGTCAAGCGCGGACCAGCCGACGATGGTCGTCCCCGAGACTGCGGCGGCTGCGGCCGACGGCAACGGCTCGCCGGAGCACCAGGTCACCGATGAGATGATCGCCCGCCTGATCGAGCAGCCCGGCCGCGACTACGCGCAGTGGCACCGCCCCGTCCCCCTCGACCTGGCCGTGCTCGTCCCCATCGCGCACGGCCTCGCGGCGATCGGGACGTTCGTGCTCGCGGTGATGACCGCCGCCATGTGAGCTCGTCCGTTACGCCTGGATGACGGTTTTTTCATCTTCGCACGGGTTCCTGGTACCTGAGCCGTTTGCCTCATAGCGTTCATGATGCGGGCCTGTGCCCCGCGAGCGGCGGGGACGCGGGAGGTGGGGTGCCTGGGATGAGCGCCTGGACGACGCGAACGGGACGGCTGATCGCGGCGGGCGGGACCGCCCGCGACCGGGCACGGGCGGGGCGGGCATGGCTGGGCCGTAAGCTGGCGCGGGTTCGGTCCTCGTGGGTGGACATCGTCTGGGCGGTGTTCGTCGGGGTGAACTTGCTGGGCATGCACGAGATGGGGACCTGGTCGACGATCCCCTTCCTGGTCATCTGGGTGAGCCTGACCCTGGTCTACGGCCTGCGGATGTGGCGGCTGCAGCCCGCCATCATGACGGTGGCCGTGGTGACGCTGGCGACCGGGGGAATCATCGTGGCACAGGTCGTCGATGGTCAGCAGGAAGCGGACTACCTGGTCGAGGTCCCGCTGGTCGCGCTGATGTTCCTGGCGATGGTCTGGCACGGGCGGCGACGGCAGGCGGCGCTCCTTGAGCGGCTCGCGGCGATGGAGGAGGTGCAGCGCGTCTCGCGCGAGAACCTGCGCCTGCTTGAACGGCAGCACCTGTTCCTGCTGGACGCCTCGCACGAGCTCGGTACCCCGATCACCGTGGCGCTTGGCCATGCGGAGCTGATCGAGCAGGCGGCCGATGAGCAGGTTGCCGAGGACGCCCGTGTGGTCGTCGGCGAGCTTGGCCGGCTCCGCAGGCTAGCCGGCCGACTGCTGCTGCTCGCCTCCGCGCCAGACCCGGGCTTCCTGGACCTGGCGCCGGTGCCGGCCGACTCGGTGATGATGGACGCCCTAGAACGCTGGGGCCACGCGCCCCGCAGCTGGCAGCTCGGCGAGCTGGCCGAGGCCACCATCCTTGCCGACCGCGCCCGCCTGGCGGCCGCGCTTGACGCGCTGCTTGAAAACGCGATCGCGCACACCGATAACGGGGACCGCATCGAGCTCAGCGCCCGCATCCAGCACGGGCAGGCCATCTTCACCGTGACCGACTCCGGGTGCGGCATCCCCGAAGCCGACCTGGACCGGATCTTCGCCCGGTTCGCCCGCGCCAGCCCCCACCGCAGCCGCCAGGCCGGCGGGTTCGGGCTCGGCCTGCCCATCGCCCGGGCCATCGCCGAGGCGCACCAGGGCACGGTCCGGGTCCGCAGCAGCCCCGGCCACGGCTCCACCTTCGAGTTGCTGATCCCGGCCGCGCCGTCAGCCCTGGACCAGCCTGAGCCAGGCGGGCCCGGCCCGGGCCAAGCCCGTACCATCGGGAGATGAGCGCATCCTTCACCCGGCGCGGTGCTTATGACGTAGTGATCGTCGGCGGCGGACATAACGGCCTCACCGCCGCGGCCTACCTCGCCCGGTCGGGACTGGCGGTGGCGGTGCTCGAGCACCTTGGCCACGCGGGCGGTGCCGCGGTGTCGGCGCGGGCGTTCCCGGGCTTTCCTGCCCGCATCTCGAGGTACTCCTACCTGGTGTCACTGCTGCCGGAGTCGATCATCAGCGACCTGGGGCTTGAGCTTCGGCTAGCGTCGCGCGCGACGGCGTCCTACACCCCCGTGCGCCGCGAGGGCACGGCCAGGGGATTGCTCGTGGAGCGGCCAGAAGGGCCGGCGACCAGGGACAGCTTCCACGCGCTGACCGGCTCCGACGCCGAGTACGAGGCATGGCGGGAGTTCTACCGCCAGGTTGGCGAGGTCGCCGCCGTGGTCGCGCCGACGCTCACCCGGCCGCTGCCGAGGGCGTCGGCGCTGCGCCCGCAGGTCGATTCCGGCCTATGGCATGAGCTGGTCGAGCGGCCGCTCGGCGAGGCCATCGAGAAGCGCTTCGGGGACGAGACCGTGCGCGGCGTGGTCGCGACCGACGCGCTCATCGGCACCTTCGCCCGCATGCACGACCCGTCGCTGGTGCAGAACCGCTGCTTCCTGTATCACCTCATCGGCAACGGGACGGGCGAGTGGCGAGTACCCGTCGGCGGGATGGGCGCGCTGGCCGGCGCCCTGACGGCCGCGGCCCGCGAGGCCGGGGCTGAACTGGTCATGGCGGCCGAGGTCACCGCGATCCGCGGCGGCCAGGACGACGCCGAGGTCGACGTGATCTCCCGCGGCGAGACTCGCACGCTGCGCGCACGCTTCGTCCTGGCGAACGTCGCGCCCTGGACCCTGGCCGGCCTTCTCGGCGAGGAGCGCGACCCGGCGGCGAAGCCAGCCGGCGCCCAGCTGAAGGTCAACTTCCTGCTGGACCGGCTCCCGCGCCTGGCCTCTGGCACAGACCCCCGGATCGCGTTCGCGGGGACCCTGCATCTGGGCGAGGACTACCCGGACCTCGAGCGGGCTTACGCGCAGGCCGCCAGCGGGCAGGTCCCCTCGCGCCTGCCCGGCGAGGTCTACTGCCATTCCCTGACCGATCCCTCGATCCTCGGCGACGTCCCCGCGGGGACGCACACGCTCACCTACTTCGGCCTGCACCTGCCCGCCGCGCTCTTTGACGACCCCGCGACGCGCTCCGCACGCAAGGAAGTGGCGGTCCAGCGGGCCATCGCCTCACTCAACGAGCACCTCATCGACCCCATCGAGTCGGTCATCTCCCGGGACTTGGGGGGCAGGCCCTGCATCGAGGCGAAGATCCCGCAAGACATCGAGGCCGACCTGGGGATGCCGGGCGGGCACATCTTCCACGGCGACCTGAGCTGGCCCTGGGCAGCCGACACCGCCGCGCTTGACACGCCCGCCGCCCGCTGGGGCGTGGCGACCAGCCGGGACCGGGTCCTGGTGTGCGGCTCTGGCGCCCAGCGAGGCGGCGCGGTCTCTGGCCTCGGCGGCCACAACGCCGCCAGGGCAGTCCTGGAGCTCGCCTGACCAGGCCGCCTCATGCCCGCGTCACTTAAAGTGCGCTGCCGAGTGGTCTTGTGGCCGCCACGACAATCTCACCGAATCGCGCGATAGTCGATTAATATTCACGGCGAGCCGGGACAATCCGCCTTGAGATGACTCACCGCGGCGATGCTTGAATTATCCGTGAAAAGGGCAAACGATTGCCGATGGCATTGGCCTGGCCGGAGATAGAATCCAGCCCTTGCCGATCGCCCTCGTGCTATTCTGTTGATTAATGGAGCCAGGCAAGCTGCTCGCGAACTGCCCCTCCATGAAGTTGCGAGCCTGCCGACCCCGATTCCCCCGATCGGTCGAGGCCGCCCTGGGATCAATACGATCCTTGCGGCATATGTGCTCCCCTACCATCCAAGCTGGCAGGAGCGTAAGAACGCCATGGCCGTTTCCTTTCATTCGGGGGACCCCGCTGAGGGTCCTGTCATCAGCAAGCCTCCAGGCGGAGGAACCGAAGCGGACCGCGCTGGCCCGGCTGCGGCACGCACCAGGATCGCGGTGGATTCCGTGCCCGCCAATAACCGTCGCGGCGGCGACATACGGGTCACCCTCAGCCCCAAGACGGTGGGATGCACGTCGGGTTTTGGCGGGCTGCTGCGACTCGCCCCAGGCGAGTACGTCACCGAGCACCTGCACCCTTACTCCGAGGAGTTCCTCCACGTCGTTCAAGGCGGCCTGGAGATGACGCTGGACGGCGAGCCAGTCGCGCTGGGTCGCGGCGACTCGCTGCTTGTTCCCATCGGGGTCCGCCACCGCCTGGTCAACGTCGGCGGCGCTCCGGCCGAGGTGGTCTTTCACCTGTCACCGCTCGCGCCCCGACCGGAGCTCGGCCACGTGGACACCGAGGAGCCGGTCCACCCGGCCGCTGCTGGTCCGGTCACCGGCGGGCCCCGGTGACACGGCGGGCGGTCATCACCGGGGTTGGGGTGGTCGCACCTGGCGGGATCGGCCAGGGCGCGTACTGGGACCTGCTGTCGGCCGGGCGGACCGCGACTCGCCCGATCAGCCTCTTCGACGCGTCCGGCTTCCGCTCCAGGATCGCCGCCGAGTGCGACTTCGACCCGATCGGCCAGGGGCTGTCGGCCCAGGAGGCGGACCGCATGGACCGCTCGGCCCAGTTCGCGGTCGTCGCTGCCCGCGAGGCGATCGGCGACAGCGGCATCGATCTGCCCGGCAGCGACCCCGGCCGGGTCGGCGTGAGCATCGGCAGCGCGGTCGGCTGCACGATGGGCCTGGAGAAGGAGTACGTCACGCTCTCCGGCGGCGGGCGAGACTGGCTGGTCGATCACCGCCTCAGCGTCCCCCAGCTCTATGAGTACATGGCGCCGAGCACCATCGCCGCGCAGGTGGCCTGGCAGGCCCAGGCCGAGGGGCCGGTCGCGCTGGTCTCAACCGGGTGCACGTCCGGCCTTGACGCCATCGGGCATGGCGTCCAGCTCATCGAGGAGGGCACGGCAGACATCGTCTTGGCCGGAGCGGCCGACGCCCCGCTGTCGCCGATTACCTCCGCCTGCTTCGACGCGATCAAGGCCACTAGCCCCAACAACGATGACCCGGCGCATGCCTCACGCCCGTTCGACGGGCGGCGGGATGGGTTCGTTCTGGGCGAGGGGTCGGCTGTCTTGGTGATCGAGGAGGCCGGGGCGGCCCGCGACCGGGGTGCCGACCCGTATGCCGAGGTCCTCGGCTTCGCCGGGCGGAGCAATGGCTTTCACATGACCGGCCTCAAGCCTGACGGGCGGGAGATGGCCGAGGCGATCCGGGTCGCGATGGGCCGTGCCCGCCTCGCCCCGCCTGACATCGACTACATCAACGCCCATGGCTCGGGCACTAGGCAGAACGACCGGCACGAGACTGCCGCATTCAAGGACAGCCTGGGACACCACGCCTACGCGATACCGGTGAGCTCGATCAAGTCGATGATCGGGCACTCGCTTGGGGCCATCGGCTCGCTTGAGGTGGCGGCCTGCGTCCTCGCGCTACGCCATCAGGTGGTACCTCCGACCGCGAACCTGCAGGTGGCCGACCCGGAATGCGACCTCGACTACGTGCCGAACACCGCCAGGGAATGCCGGATCAGGCACGTGCTCAGCGTCGGCAGCGGATTCGGCGGCTTCCAGAGCGCCATGATCCTCGGCCAGCCCGGCGCCGCGCGGGCGGGAGACGCCGCATGACCATCACCGGTATCCGCGCGGACAGGACCCGGGTCCTGGTGACCGGGATCGGGGTGGTCGCGCCAACGGGCGTGGGCTCCCGCCAGCACTGGGAGTCCGTGCTGGCCGGCAAGAGCGGGCTCGGGCGGATTACCCGCTTCGATCCCTCCGGCTACCCCGTTCAGGTAGCAGGAGAGGTGCCGGGATATGACGCTGACCGGCAGGTCCCAGGCCGCCTGGTGCCGCAGACCGACCGCTTCACGCACTTCGCGATGACGGCCGCGGCGGCGGCGCTGGCCGATGCCGACGTGGCCCCCTCGGCCCTGCCCGAGTATGAGATGGCCGTGGTGACCGCGAGCTCCTCCGGCGGCACCGAGTTCGGCCAGCATGAAATGGAGCGGCTGTACCAGAAGGGCCCGTCCTGGGTAAGCGCTTATCAGTCCATCGCCTGGTTCTACGCCGCCACCACCGGCCAGCTCTCGATCCGGCACGGCATGCGCGGCCCGTGCGGGGTGCTGTGCTGTGAGCAGGCCGGCGGCCTTGACGCGCTCGGGCAGGCGCGGCGACTGCTGAGCTCCGGCTCCCGCCTGGTGCTCGTCGGCGGCACCGACGCCTCTTTGTGCCCGTACGGGCTGGTGGCGCAGATGGCCACGGGAAGCCTCTCGACGGGAGACGATCCGGCCCGGGCGTACCTGCCGTTCAGCACCGCCGCCCGCGGCTTCGTGCCCGGCGAGGGCGGTGCCTTCCTGGTGGTCGAGAGCGCCCAGTCAGCTCACCAGCGCGGGGTCAGCCACTATGGGGAGGTGCTCGGCTATGCCGCGGGATTCGACCCGCGGCCGGGGTCGGGCCGGCCCCCCGTGCTCGCCGCCGTGATCCGCCGCGCCCTCGCCGACGCGGGCCTGACCCCCGACCGGGTCGACGTGGTCTTCGCCGACGCGCTCGGCCTGCCGGCCCACGATGCCGCGGAGGCCCAGGCGATCGCCGCGGTGTTCGGTCCTGGCCAGGTCCCGGTGACCGCACCGAAGACCCTGACCGGGCGCCTGTACGCCGGCGGCGCTGCCCTGGACACCGCGACGGCCCTGCTTGCCCTGAGCCAGGGCGTGGTGCCGCACACCACCGGGCCCGACCGCGTCGCCCCAGCCTGCGAGATCGACCTGGTCCTTGGCCAGCCCCTGCAGGCCGGCCCGCGCACCGCGCTCATCCTGGCCCGTGGCCACGGCGGGTTCACCTCCGCCCTGGTGGTAGCCGGAAATCCCGCTGCACCGGACATGGGCGTGACTGGCCTGACCTCAGCAGAAGTGAACCCATCCGTGAAGGGAGTCCCAGCGTGACCAGCAATGCCGTCTCATTCCCCCATTCCGAGGCGAGCGCGTGATGGCGGGCCACACCGACAACGCGATCGTCATCACCGCTCCCATGCAGCTGGTGTGGTCGATGACCAATGACGTGGCCAACTGGCCGCGCCTGTTCAGCGAGTACGAGTCGGCCGAGATCCTGGAGCAGGACGGGAACTCGCTCACCTTCCGGCTCACGTTGCGGCCCGATGAGAACGGCCAGCGGTGGAGCTGGGTCTCCCGCAGGTCCACCGATCCGGCCACCCGCTCGGTTCGGGCGCACCGGGTGGAGACCGGGCCCTTCTCCTACATGAACATCCGCTGGGAGTACGCCCAGACCGACGATGGCGTCCGGATGCGCTGGATCCAGGATTTCGAGATGAAGCCGGGCGCCCCGCTGGACGACGAGGGCATGACCGCCCGGCTGAACCGGAACACCGTCGAGCAGATGCGGCTGATCAAGCAGAAGGTGGAGGCCGCGGCGCGGCCGGGTCAGGAGATGAGGCCGTCGTAGCCCCAGCGCGGGGTCGGGCCGGGGTGGCCGAGGTCGGTGCCCGCCGGATCGCGTGACACGTCCTGGGCGATCGCGGTGCCCCAGTCAAAGTAGGCCATCAGGGCATCGCGGAGGCGGGACTGGCCCGGCAGCACCTCGCCGATGGCCTGGTCCATGAGTTCCAGCCAGCGCTGCCTGTGCTCGTCGCGGATGCCAAGGCCGAGGTGGCTTGCCAGCAGCGTCTGGTGGCCGCCGAGGCGCGCGGTGTAGTCCGGCGGCCCGCCGAATACCTCGGCCAGCCACACCGCGACGTACTCGACGTGAGTGGGGGTGAAGCGGGCGAACACCGGCGCAAGCAACTCATCCGCCAGCACCCGCTCATAGAACGACTCGCTCAGCCGGCGAAGGCCCGGCATACCGCCAGCATCGTCGTAAAGGCTTTCCATGATTACATCATTACACAGCCAACCATGATCCGGGCCTCCAAGGACTGTCCCCCGACGCAGCCAGAATGTCGGCGGGCTGTGATAAGCCAGGGGAAACAGGACGGGAGGAGGCAGGCTGATGAGCAAGGTCCGGGTGCTTGTGGGCACGCGCAAGGGCGCGTTCGTGCTGTCCGCGGACGGCAAGCGCGAGCAATGGGAGGTCAGCGGCCCGCATTTCGCGGGCTGGGAGGTCTACCACGTCAAGGGATCATCCGCGGACCCCGGCCGGCTGTACGCGTCGCAGTGCAGCGGCTGGTCCGGCCAGGTCATCCAGCGGTCCGACGACGGCGGGGCGACCTGGGAGCCAACGGGCAACCGGTTCGCCTACGACGGCACGCCGGGCACGCACCAGTGGTACGACGGCACGCCTCATCCGTGGGAGTTCGAGCGGGTCTGGCACCTGGAGCCGTCGCTCGACGATCCGGACACGGTCTACGCGGGCGTCGAGGACGCCGGGCTGTTCAAGACCGGCGACGGCGGCCAGACCTGGGAGGAACTGCCCGGCCTGCGCGGCCACGGCTCCGGGCCATCGTGGCAGCCCGGTGCGGGCGGGATGTGCCTGCACACGATCATCCTGGACCCGGCAAACCGGGGCAGGATGTTCGCGGCGATCTCGGCGGCGGGCGCGTTCCGGTCCGACGACGGCGGGCAGAGCTGGCGGCCGGTCAACCGGGGTCTGCGATCCGAGGGCATTCCCGACCCGGACGCGGAGGTCGGGCACTGCGTGCACCGGCTGGCCATGCACCCGTCCCGCCCGGACGTCCTGTTCATGCAAAAGCACTGGGACGTGATGCGCAGCGACGACGCGGGCGAGTCGTGGCGCGAGATCAGCGGCAACCTGCCCACCGACTTCGGGTTCCCCATCGACGTCCACGCGCACGAGCCGGACACCATCTACGTGGTCCCCATCACCAGCGACGCCCACCACTTCCCGCCCGAGGGCCGGCTCCGGGTCTACCGCAGCCGCACCGGCGGCGATGAGTGGGAGCCGCTCAGCCGCGGCCTGCCCCAGCGCAACTGCTACGTCAACGTGCTGCGCGACGCGATGGCCGTCGACGCGCTCGATGACTGCGGCATCTACTTCGGCACCACCGGCGGCCAGGTGTACGCCTCGCCCGACGCGGGCGACACCTGGGCGCCGATCGTCAGGGACCTGCCGGCCGTGCTGTCGGTCGAGGTCCAGACACTGCCATGATCCGGGTCGTGCTGCCCGCCCACCTGCGGGCACTGGCCCGGATCGACGGCGAGGTCACGCTGGACGTCACCGGCCCGGTCACCCGGTGCAGGGTCCTGGACGCCCTGGAGGCCCGCTACCCCACGCTGCGCGGGACGATCCGCGACCACGACCGCGGGCGGCGGCGGGCCTTCATCCGGTTCTTCGCCTGCGAGCAGGACCTGTCCCACACTGACCCGGACGATCCCCTGCCCGAGCCGGTGACCCGCGGGGCCGAGCCCTACCTCATCGTCGCGGCCATGGCCGGCGGCTGACCGCGGTCACGCCTGCCCTGGCCGGCTCAGGCGAGCCAGCCCGGAAAGGTCAGCCGCAATCTCCTCCTCGTGCCTGACCAGCACCATGAGGACGCTGCCGCAGGCACGGCAGCGGACGACGGTGCCTGGAGCCTGCTGGTAGACGACGAACTCGGCTACCGGCCCGCTGCTGCCGCAGCGGGCGCAGGTGCCCTGGGCGGCGGTCATCTCCGTGCCGAAGTAGTCGATCAGCAGGCCGCCGATCGCGTTGCCGTCCACCGGGTCCATCAGTGCCCTCCTGTCCCGCCGAACCGCTCGGTCCTGACCCGCTCGGGTGGGTAGCCGAGGGCGACCAGGCCGGCGGCGGCGGTCTCGACGAAGCTTGTTGGCCCGCAGACGTAGGCTAGCGGGCCGGCCGCGGCGGGCCAGGCGGCCTCGGCCAGCAGGGCCTGGTCGATCCGGCCGACGTGGCCGGCCCATCCCGGCGGCTGGCCGCGGGTCAGCGTGTAGCTGACCGCCACCCCGTCGTGGTAGCCGTCGAACTCCTCGCGGTAGATCACGTCGTCCCAGGTGCGGGCGGAGTACAGCAGCCGTGCCTGGATGTCGCGGCCGGCCTGCTGGCGGTGCCGCAGGATCGACCGGAGCGGGACGACGCCCGATCCCCCGGCCAGCAGCATCAGCGGGCCGCCGTCGGCGGCCTCCCAGGCGAAGTACCCCCCGACCGGGCCGCGCAGTTCCAGCTCGTCACCGGCGCGAAGCTCCTCGGTCAGGTACGGCGAGACCTCACCGTCCTCGAGCCGCTCCACGGTGATGGCCACCGGCTCGCCGGGCGCCGAGGCGATCGAGTACTCCCGCTCGGCGGTGTACCCGTCCTCGGCGGTCAGCCGGATGTCCAGATGCTGCCCGGCGCGGTGGCCAGGCCAGTCCGGCGGGTCCAGCCCGATCGTGACCACCGAGCCTGTCTCCCGGCTGATCGCGGTGACCTTGGCGGTCTGCCATGTCCGGGGGCCTGAGCTCAGTCCCCCGCGTAGCGCTGTTCCAGCCATGGGTCCCCATGCATGTGATATCCGTAGGTCTCCCAGAAGCCCGGCTCGTCGCGATCACGCAGGTCCAGGCGGCGCACCCACTTGGCGCTCTTCCAGAAGTACAGGTGCGGCACCAGGAGCCGGGCCGGGCCGCCGTGCTCGGCCGCCAGCGGGCCACCGCCGTAGTCGAAGGCCACCCACGCCTTGCCCCCCGTGACGTCGGCGGCGGCCAGGTTGGTGGTGTAGTCGCCGTCGCAGAGCGCCATGACGAACGGCGCATCCTGGCCTGCCTGGCTCAGCAGCGTGTCCACCGATACCCCGCGCCACTGGGTGTCGAACTTGGACCAGCGCGTGACGCAGTGGATGTCGACCGTGATGTCCTCGGAGGGAAGCGCCTGGAATTCCCGCCAGCTCCAGGACCTCACCGCCTGACCGCCCCGTGTGACCGAGAATGTCCAGTCCTCGGGCCGGGTGTGCGGCGTCGGGCCGGCCGACAGCACCGGGAACCCCTCGGTGAAGTACTGGCCAGGCGGCAGCCTGCCCTCCTGCCCAGCCGGCGCGCGCTTGCGGTGCTGGAAGCCACGCGAGACAGGACTCATCCCGTCAAACCCCTCTCCGTCGGCCGGCCGTCCGGCGCAACGAGTTCATCTTCGCATCACCTTCGGGAATCTGCACGACACGGCAGGGAACCAGGCCGCTCGGCGCGGCGCGTGATCCTGGCCTGCCTGAGGGTAGGACCGGTCACGCTAGCACCGCTGGTGCCGCGGGGGCGGCTGCCGCCGGCTCGCGACCTGCGACTCGCGCGAGGCGAAGGAGAACGAAGCATGTCCACTCTGCTTGACGAGATCAACGAGGCGCACGGGGGCCTGGAGCGGTGGCAGAACGCGACGACGATCGAGGCCGATATCGCCATAGGCGGCCCGTTCTGGGAGCTTAAGGGCATCGCCGACTTCGCAGGCAGCGCCCACGTCGTGGCCGACATCCAGCGTCAGCACAACAAGCTGACCCAGCCCTCTGGTCGCGTGATGGAGTTCGACAAGGATGCGGACGTGGCGACCCTGACCGAGCCCGACGGCAGTACCGAGCGGCTTGAGCACCCCCGCGCGACCTTCAGCGGCTACACGTTCGAGAGCCAGTTCAGCGCCCCTCAGGCCGCATACTTCTGCGCGTACGCGACCTGGCTCTACCTGATCGAGTCCTACGTCTTCGACTATCCGGGGGTCGAGATCGCGGCGGCCAACCCGTGGGTCGAGGACGGGACGAGTTGGCGCGGCGTTCGCGCCACGTTCCCGCCGACGATCGACGCGCATAGCCGCACCCAGGTGTACTACTTCGACCCCGAGGGCCGGCTCGCCCGCCTGGACTATGAGCCTGAGGTCAACGGCGGGATGCCGACCGCGCACTACCAGCCCCGGCAGGTGAGTGCCAGCGCCTTTGTGGTCACGACCAGGCACGAGGTCTACGTACGCAACCCTGACCGGACGCCCGACCGCTCCCAGATGGCGATCACCCTCGACATGACCGCGGTCACCGTCCGCTGACCAAGTTGCCGTTGCCGATGCCTTGGCGCTTGCGGTGCTGGATCTCGCCTCCGGCGGGGCCGGCTGGCCCGAGGGGTGGCTGGAGTCCAGCCACTAAGGCCTCAAGCCCAGGGCGTCGCGAGCGTCACACGGATTACCAAATGATTTGCGGTCAGGAAGGAAATAGTCAAGAGGCTCGGGGGAGCCCGCACAGTGTGCGCTAATCATCGCCCTCGCTGGCTAACGCGCATTCCTCGCTGCCGTCCTTGCCTGTCGGCCGGGGCCGCGCTGGTGGTCCACCGCGCGTTCATCCGGCCTGTCATGCGGTCAACCAGCCCACGGGGGTCAGGCCTGGCCCCCGTCCAGGCACAGGTCGATGCCGTTGGCCAGGGAGTTCTCCAGCAGGAAGACGCAGCCGTCCACGATCTCGCGCATGAGGCCGAGCCGCCCGGTCAGCGAGAGCCGCCGGAATCGGGCCAGCGTTTCCCCTGCCGCTGGGGCGCCGCTCCAGAATGGGCTGTCCTCGACTATCCCGGGGTGGATCGCGTTGACCCGCACGGGTGAGAGCTCAACACTCAAGGTGCGGACGAGGCCAGTGACCGCGCTGTTCACCGTGGTCACGGTGGTTGATCCGGGGTACGGGTAGTCCTTGGCCACGCCGCCGAAGAGCAGGACGGACCCGTCGCGGGGCATCCGCGGGGCGAGCGCGCTGACGACGGCCGTGTAGCCGACGACCTTCGTGATGGCCAGCTCGCTGGCCTTGCCCACGTCGTAGGCCGCGATGGTATTGCGATCCCGCACCATGCCTATGACGGCGAGCCGGTCGACCCGCTCGACCGTGGCCAGCATCTCGGCGATCTCGGCCGGGCGAGTCAGGTCGAGTGGCAGCCCGGCGACAGTTCCCTGCACGTCCTTGGAGAGCTCACCTGCCACTTCGGCGGCCCGCTGGGCGCTGCGCCCGGTGATCACGACGCTGGCACCCTGGCGGGCGTACTGAGCCGCCAGCTCGCGACCTGTTCCCTGCGTTGCCCCGATGAGCACGACCGACTTCATGTTCCCTGGCCCTCCTGACGATGTGCGCAATCGTGCCGTGCGCACTGATGACCGCCAGTAAACGGCAGGCCACTCCCGGGCGCCATCCCAGAAACCTGGACTACCGCGGCCGACCACCCCCACCTTTCTGGGGTTGTCGCCGGCCGCGGGGTCGGGCAGACTGCGGGGGTGTCCGCACTCACGACCATGCAGGTGACCAGGGGGAAGCTGAACCGGCTGGCGCACGCCGGCCTCGACTCGTTTGCCTACCGGGAGCGGGCGATCACCGACCTGCGCGCGGCGCTACGGTTCGACGCGGCCTGCTGGTGGACCATCGACCCGGCGAGTGCGCTGTTCACCAGCTGTGTCTTCCGGCCATGTCCACCCGACCACGCCATCTGCGCCGGCGTGCACGGCAACGAGCTCGGCGACACCGACTACAACAAGTTCCGCGTCCTGGCGCGGCGCACGGCCAAGGCCGGGGTGCTCAGCGCGGCAACCGGCGGCCACCTGGAGCGGAGCGAGCGCTACCGGCACATCCTGGCCCCGATGCACTACCAGCACGAGCTTCGGCTGGCGCTGAGCGACGATTGCGCGCTGTGGGGCGGGATCGCGCTGTTGCGAGAGCCGGGCGCCCCCGACTTCACCCCGGCCGAGGCCAGCCGGATCGGGTCGCTGGGGCAGATCCTGACCGAGGGGCTGCGGATCGGCATCGCCCTGGGCGCCGCCGAGGTCGACTGCACCCCCAACGGCCCCGGCATGCTGATCGTCGACGACAACCTGAAGATCCTCACGGTGACGGCAAACGCCGAGCAGTGGCTGAGGGAGCTCACCGACGACTTCCCGCGGCTGCCGGTGCCGGAGGTGATCCGGTCGGTCGTCGCGCGGGTCAGGCAGCTGCACGACAGCGATGTCCCGCACGACCTCATTCCCCGCGCCCGGGTCCGCGGGGCCACCGGCCGCTGGCTGGTCATCTACGCGTCCCGCGTCCGGGAGAATGGCGAGCAGTCCGCCAACACCGCCGTGATCATCGAGGAGGCCAAGCCAGCGGAGATCGCGCCGCTCATCATCCAGGCATACGGCCTGTCGCCGCGCGAGGCGCGGGTGACGAGCCTGGTCTTGCAGGGCCTGTCCACCAGGGACATCGCCGCCGAGATCCACCTGTCGCCGTACACCGTGCAGGACCACCTCAAGGCGATCTTCGCGAAGGCCGGCGTGCGGTCACGGCGGGAACTGGTCGCCAGGATCTTCGACCAGCACCACGGCCCCCGGGCCGGCCTGGGCGAGAGCCCGCCCGAGTCCGATGGCGCGGTCGCCGGTGCCTACAGCGCGCTCGCCTGAGCCCTCCCGCCCGCAACCCACTCACCGGCTGGTTAACGCTGGCCACGCCCGCCGGGCAGAGCCGCTCAGCTGGAGGTGCGCCGGCGCCTGACAGCGGCCGCCCAGCCGAGCAGCGCCAGCCCCACGACGACCACCGCACCGCCGAGCAGCGCAAACGGCGCGTGCCCCGACATGCCCGAGCCGCTCATCGTGCCCGTCCCCTGGGCGATCCACACCGCCCCCACCACGCAAAGGACTAGGCCGGCGATACCGCGAATCCACACCACGCACTCCGATCTTCCTGGCAACTGCGGCCCCGCTAGAGGCTCGCGTCCTGCTATACGGATTCGCGCCGGCGAGAGATTGGCCGAGCCTGCCTGGCCGCGCCGCCCGGGCCAGGCCTGGCCCCGGGAAGGCGAACGGGCAGCGGGGGTCGCTTGGGAGACCGGCCACTGCCCGTTCGCAATAGCGGAGATGGGGGTTATGGGGTGACAGAGTTGACCGAGGTGCCCCAGTTGGCACGCCCGTCACGGGTGCCACCGCAGGTGGCGAGGGTGAGGGTGAAGGCCGAGCCGGTGCGGGCCGGGTGAGGGATGTACTCGCTGGCGAAGTAGATCTTGCCCGTGCCCGGCACGTAGACCGCGGCGCTGTAGTCACCCCCGCGCGGGCGTCGCGCATAATACGGTCAATATGAATATTCATCAGAAGTTGTTCTGACTTGCCGCTTTCCTGCCTGGTGCGCCGGCGGGTGGTAGTACGCGCCCAGCCGGATCAGCCAGACGTGCAGGACCTCGGGGCCGCTGCGCAGCACGGCCGAGCGGATCAGGGCCGCCCGAAACGGGCTGAGGCTGTGCAGCGCCGCGGGGAATGACGCGGCGGACGTGTCGAACAGCAGCACCTCGGCTGGTCGCCTGGCCCTGAGCATCGCGCGGTCGGCCACGGTGAGGTCCGGCGGGTTGCTTGGCAGCGTGTTGAACCGGCTGTGGTACATCCCGGCGTACTCGGTGAAGGTGAGCGAGCTGTCCTTGGAGATCGGCCACCAGGTGAGGAGCTGCTCGCCCGGATAGGCGGCCGGGCCTGCGAGGCCGGGCAGGGCGGTGGCGATCCGGTAGGTGTCCAGGTACCTCGTCCAGCTGCCGCCGAGCGCGGAGGCGTAGGCGGGGGGCGGGTCGAACACGGTATCGGGCAGCGCCGGGTGGGACGGGATCGGCGCGACCGTGAGCACCAGGCTCGCGCCGGCGAACGCGGTGAGTGCCGCCCCGAGGCCGGTCGCAGCCGCCAGCGGGCGACTGAGCCTGCCGCAGTAGCGCGCCGCCACGGCCGCGGCGATCACCGCCACGGCCAGGATGACCCCGAGCGGCGCCCAGCCGAACGCGGGCACATGCGGGTCGGCCTCGTAGCACAGGGGGACGGCGAGGAGCACCGCGGCGGGCAGCCACCGGGCCAGCGGGCGGTCCGCGAGCGGGCGGGCCAGTTCCGCGATGGTGATCGCGGACACCAGGCAGACCCCGGCCCACAGGGTGGACGAGAAGTAGTGCTCCTCCAGGGTCTGCACGTTGCCGAAGAACTGCAGCCCGATGTAGACCACCAGTTGCGTGGCGAGGATCACCCCGACCAGCAGGACCGGGGTGGCGACCGGGCGGCGCCGGGTGGCGACCGCGAACGCGCCCAGCGCGGCGGGCGGCACCAGCAGGTAGGCCAGGTAGGGCGCCCACCCCCAGTTCGCTGAGTGCCACAGCGCAAGCTGCGAGGGCTGGGAAAGGAACCGGTAGGCCTGCCAGGTGGTGGCGATGAAGTTCACCTGGCCAATGAGCAGCGCGGAGCCCGCGGCCAGCAGGCCGGTGACGGCCGCGGCGACCCCGGCCAGCAAGATCAGGTCACCACCCAGCCCGGCCCGGTCCCGCCTGAGCCGCACACCCAGGTAGGCGGCCATCGTCGCGCCCACCAGCGGGACCGCGACCCCGTGCGCCCACACCGCCGCCGTGAGCAGCACGCCGGCGGCGGCCAGCCATCCGCGGCGCCACCGCGGTGAGCACGGCATCGCCAGGCACGCCACCGCGCCGGCCGCGTAGGACACCACCGCGGAGTCCGGGTAGTCCGTCCCCCAGGCGGTCACCAGGACCGGGCTGGACAGCACCACGAGCAGGCCGGCCACTCCAGCCGGACGGCCGTAGAGGCGGCGCAGGAGCAGGTAAACCGGGCCCACCGCGAGCAGCGCGAGCAGGTAGCGCAGGACGAGGAACCCGGGCACGGCGCCGAAGGCCAGGTAGGCCAGCCGGGCAGGCTCGAGGAACCCGACCCTGGCGCCCTCCCGTAGCCGCGCGGTGGAGGCATAAGCACTCGAATAGCGGGCGAATACCTGGCGTGGGTCAAGGATGTAGATCGTGTGCATGGCCGGGTCGGGCAGGTCGCTCGGGGCCATCAGCCGAAGCCGCAGCACCAGCGCCGCCGCCGCCGGTGACAGCGCCACGCCCAGCGCCTCGAGCCATCCTCCCCCGGCGGCCCGCCGCCGTGCCAGGCCGCCCTGAAGGCGGGCAGGCCGAAGCCCGCTGGCGGCAGGCATGGAGCGATCCGGGGCAGTTTCCACGGCGGCCAGTATGCCCCAGTCTGGAGGAAGCGCGCATAGGCGATCTATCCGGCAGGCCCGGTAAGAACTCGTTCGGGTGCTCGCGCAAGTAGGCGATCAGCTCGTCGTAGGCGCCGCCCTCGTTGGCGAACATGGCCAGGCCGCGCGGGCGCGCCATCAACCGGCACGCATGCCTAGTAATAGGGCGCGGGGAACTCTCGGGTCGCTCAGCTGCTCAGGCAGCGGGACGGCGCTGGCGCAAGGTGAGCGCGGACAACAGCGCGGCCGCCACGAGCAGCGCGGCCGACAGGTAAAGCGCGTCGTGCAGGGCGCTGGTGAAGGCCGCGTACCCGGCCCGGATGATCTGGTCCAGCGGGTCGTTTCCCGTTGGGTTGCCGTGGCTGAGCGACACCGAGCCCGTCTCTATCACCTGGAGCACGTACTGCTGGAGCGCGGCCGAGGCGCCCAGGTGGGTCATGCGGGTGGCTATTCCCGACCGCAACTCGGCGTTGACGACGGCGCCGAGGATGGCGATGCCGGTGACGGCGCCAAACTCCCGGCTGGTGTTGGTGGCCGACGCGGCCATCCCCGACCGGGCGGCGGGTACGGCCCCGAGCACGGATGAGGTGACCGGCACGACGCAGCTGCCGATGCCGACGCCGGCCAGTCCAAGCGCCGCGGTGAGCGGCAGGTAGGCCGGGCTCGGGCTGATCGCGAGGTTGGTCAGCAGCAGGCCGGCCGCGAACAGCAGGCAGCCGGCGACGAGCAGCCAGCGGGTGCCGATCGCGGTGGCCCATCGGCCCGCGAGCAGTGCCGCGATGATCATCATCGCGGTCATCGGCAGGAACAGGCCCGCGATGTGGTACGCCGAGTAGCCGGCGATCACTCCCAGGTAAAGCGCGGTGAAGAAGAAGATCGCGAACGTGGCGAAGTACGTGCAGTATGCGACCACGTTGGGCGTGGTGAACCGGGCAACGCGCAGGTAGCCCAGGTCGAGCAGCGGGAACGGTGCCCGGCGCTCCCACAGCACGAAGGCCGCGCCCGCGACCACGGACCCGGCGAACAGCGCCAGCACGCCCGGCGCGGCGTAGCCGGCACTCTCGCCGTTGATGATGCCGAAGATCAGGGCGGCGAGCGCGCCGCCGCCGAGCACGGTGCCAGGCACGTCGACCCGGCCGGCCCCCGGGTCGGCGCTCTCTGGCAGCACCATGGCCGCTATGACCAGCGCGGCCAGGCCGAACGTCACGTCGAACCAGAAGATCCCGCGCCAGCTCCACGCCCCGACCAGCGCACCGCCCAGGACCGGGCCGAGCGCGAGCGAGAACCCCGATACCGCGGCCCACACCCCGAGCGCTCGGTTGCGGCTGCGCTCATCCGGATAGAGCTGCCGGATCATCGACAAGGTGCCTGGCTCGCTCGCCGCCGCCCCCAGCCCCATGACCGACCGCGCCGCGATCAGCATCCCGATGCTGGAGGCGAGCGCGGCCAGGCCCGCGCCTGCGCAGTAGACGCAAGCTCCGGCCAGCATGACCTTCTTGCGGCCGAGCTTGTCCCCCATCATCCCGAAGACCAGCATGAAGCTGGCGAACGTCAGGGCATATCCACCGACCACCCACTGCAGCGCGGAGACCCCGCCGTGCAGGTCCTGCTGGATGCTGGCCAGCGCGACGCTGACCACCGTGTTGTCGAGGAAGGTCAGGAACAGCAGGGTGCACAGGGAGGCGAGGGCCAGCGGGCGGCGGCGCGGCGCGAGCATGCCGACCTGGGCGCGCGCGAGCGTGTCGGCCACCGCGCTAGCTCTGGCAGGCAGCGGGCAGCTGGGGACTCCCCTTGGGGAACTCCAGGTAGGCCAGCGCGCAGAAGCTCGCGATGGCGACCTTCCATACGCCGCCGGTGTAGACCGCGGTGCCCACCTGGTTCTTCAGCAACGGCGTGCCGAGCAGCAGGACCTGGAAGTGCACCGTGGCCTGGGCCGGTGACGTGAGCGCCACCGAGCTGACCGTCGCGGTCGACCCGGTCGCGGCTTGCCCGAACGAGGTCTTGGACTGGGCCTCGACGAACGCGGCCACCTGCGACCCGTCTTGCACCAGGGCGGTCCGGCCGAGGATCGGCGCCTTGCCGTTGAAGACCGTCTTCCAGTTGGCCGTGATCGCGGCCACGGCCGCTGGGCCGCTGGTGGGCTCGGCCGCCGTGGTAGCACTCGCGGCCGGCCTCGCCGTGGACTGATGGCTGCCGCTGCCCGAGCAGGCCGCCAGGATCAGGCATCCCGCCACAGCCAATGCCTGACGCGGTCCCGGCCAGTGCACGCTACCCATGGCCGCAGTGTGCCGCACCAAAAGACTGGAGCGCTACCGTTTTCGCGTACCTGCGTCAACTGACCCGATCCGCGTTTCTCCGGGCCGGCGCGACGGCCTGCGGCCCGCCCTGGAAGCGGCCCCTGGGACCGCGGTCACGGGCACGGCGGGCGACACGAGATGTCCGCTGGCGGACCAGTCAGCGTGGTCTGCCATGATCGTCTGGTGGCAGATAACGTCTTCTTCGACATCCAGATCAACGACCAGGACGCGGGCAGGATCGTCTTCCGTCTCTTCGACGAGGATGTACCCAAGACCGCCAGGAACTTCCGTGAGCTCGCTACCGGCGAGCACGGCTTCGGCTACGCGGGCTCCAGCTTCCATCGCATCATCCCGGACTTCATGCTCCAGGGCGGTGACTTCACCCGGGGCGACGGAACCGGCGGCAAGAGCATCTACGGCGAGAAGTTCGAGGACGAGAACTTCAAGCGCAAGCACACCGGGCCGGGCCTGTTGTCCATGGCCAACGCCGGGGCCAACACCAACGGCTCGCAGTTCTTCATCACCACCGTGAAGACCGGCTGGCTGGACGGCAAGCACGTCGTCTTCGGCGAGGTCGTCGAGGGCCTCGACCTGGTGAAGACGATCGAGTCGTATGGCACGCAGGGCGGCAAGCCCAAGGCATCGATCAAGATAGCCCAGTCAGGTACCGTCTGACGCTCGGCGGGCAGTCCCGCCCGGTTCCCGACGGCACTCAGGCTTGGCGGTCAGGCCGCGGCGCGCGTGGCCAGCGGCCGCCGCCGCAGGCTCGGCTGCTCAAGCGCGGGCGGCCGGTAGGCCTGGTCGAGCAGGCCGACGTCGGTGCCGGGCGGGACGATCTCGTCGATGCGGTCGAGCACGTCGTCGCTGAGGGTGACCTCAAGGCCGGCGAGCAGGTCGTCAAGGTGGCTCATCGTGCGCGGGCCGAGGAGCGCGCTGGTCACGCCGGGGTGGGCGATGGCGAAGGCCATCGCCAGATGGGTCATCGGCAGCCCGGCCTGCTCAGCGAGCGGGGCGAGCTGCTCGACGGCGTCGAGTCGGCGTTCATCGCTGAGATGGCGGATCAGGCCGGCGCGGCGCAGGTCATTGCCCTGGTTCTTGCGCACCCGGCCGGTGAGCAGGCCCTGGCCGAGCGGCCCCCAGACCAGCGCACCCAGGCCGAAGCGCTGGACGCTCGGCATGATCTCGCGCTCGATTCCCCGGTTGAGCAGGGAGTAGGCCGGCTGCTCGGTGCTGAACCGTTCGAGGCCGCGCCGCTCGGCGACCCACTGGGCCTCGACGATGCCGGAGGCCGGGGTCTGCGACGCACCGATCGCCCGTACCTTGCCGCTGCGGACCAGGTCGGTCAGCGCGGAGAGGGTTTCCTCGATGTCGGTGCCGGGATCGGGGCGGTGAAGCTGGTACAGGTCGATGTAGTCGGTCCGCAGGCGCCGCAGCGAGTTGTCAACCGCGGTGACGATCCAGCGGCGCGAGGCACCTTGCCGGTTCGGGCCCGGGCCAGCCGGGCGGCCGAACTTGGTGGCGAGCACGACGTCGTCCCTGCGCCCCTTCAGGGCCTTGCCCACGACGTCCTCGGAGTCGCCATAGGCGTCGGCGGTGTCGATGAGGTTGATGCCAGCGTCCAGCGCCTTGTGGATGATGCGGGCCGAGTCCTCCGGGGCGTTACCCATGGAGGTGGCGAACATCAGGGCGCCCAGGGCGTAGGGGCTCACCTGGATGCCGGTTCGGCCGAGGGGGCGGTACAGCATGGGTTCCCTCCTTGGGCTGGTCGGCACCGAGGCTGATGCCATAACCTGAAGTAAGCGGAAAGCTTTTCCACTACTATACGGAAAACTTTTCCGGTTATGCAAGCGGAGGTGACGGGTGTCTCACAGCAGGACGCCAGCCGCGGGCTCCTCGCCCGGCTCCGCGGGGGCAGGCGACGGCGAGACGCCGGCGCGCCGACGGCGCGCCGACGCGCGACGCAACGTCGACGCCCTAGTCGAGGCCGCGCGGACGGTCTTCGCCGTCTCCGGGGTTGACGCGCCGGCCAAGGAGATCACGGACCTGGCCGGCGTCGGAGTGGGCACGCTCTACCGGCACTTCCCGCAACGCTCTGACCTGGTCAAGGCGGTTGTGGCCAGCGGAATCGACGCCGTCGCCGACGCGGGCCCTGCGCTGAGCGCCGTCCACGAGCCGGCCGAGGCCCTCACCCAGTGGATCGGGCGCTTCACCGAACTGCTCGCGACCAAGCGCGGGCTCGCCTCGGCCCTGCACTCAGGCGACCCGGCCTTCTCCGAGCTGCCCGCTTACTTCCTGCGGCGACTTGGCCCCACCCTCGCCGCGCTGCTCGACGCCGCCGTGGCCGACGGCACGATTCGCGATGACATCGCGGCCGAGGATCTCCTGCACGCCATCACCCAGCTGTCCCAGCCCGTTCCCGGGCGCGGGATCGAGCACAACCAGCGCATCATCGCGGTCCTCACCGACGGCCTTCGCTGTGGCCCCAAGCGCTCGCCTCGCACCCGCTGACCTTGCTATTTTGGCTGCCAGACCGGTACGGGACCGGCGCCGCGAAAGACCACGACCCGGAAAAGCGCCGGTTAGAGGCCAGAAGCGGGTAGGCTCACGGACGGCGGGGCGCGGTCGCCTCGCGGCATGACAGATAGAGGACTTGAACTAATGGCAACAGGAACAGTGAAGTGGTTCAACGCCGACAAGGGCTTTGGCTTCATCGCCCCCGATGACGGGACGGCGGACGTGTTCGTCCACTTCTCTGCGATCTCGACCTCGGGCTACAGGTCGCTGGCCGAGAATCAGAAGGTCGAGTTCGACACGACCCAGGGACAGAAGGGACCGCAGGCGGAGAACGTCCGTCCGCTCTAGGGCATAACCGGCCGCGCCCCCGGAAGGGGCGCTGGCCACTACAGCCGGCAGGCCCTGCTTGCCTCTAGCCATGGTCGTGTACGGACGCCCGTGCGTCCGTGGCAGGTCCGCGTGAGGTGGCTGGTGCCCGGTCGCGTTTGGCCGGGCATAGATGTCGGCTGCCGTCGCTGGCGCGCGGATGCGCCGGTCAGACGGCAGCCTTCACGCGGAGACGACGTCCAGCAGGCCGGCCGGCAGCAGCGCGTGCACGCCCCAGGTGATGTTGGCGACCTGGGTGACGCGCAGGTCGACGCAACTGGACGCCAGGAGGAGTGCCTCCGCCCGCGAGGTGCGGTACAGCTCAGCCAGCCAGGTCACCATCGCGTCGAGCGCGTCGCCCATCGCCTCGTTCAGGTCCGCGGAGAAGCCGAACGTTACCCTTCCCGCTGGGGTCTCGGCGTGGACCGACGATAGCGGGCGGCCGGGCGCTAGCCTGACTACGGCCTCGGTCGTCATGCCGCACTCGATCGCCGTGCCGCACGACTCTCCATCGCCCTGCGCCGCGTGCCCGTCTCCTAGGTAAAGCAGTGCCCCGTCGGCGTTGACCGGCAGGTACAGGGTGGAGCCCGCGACCAGTTCCTTGCAGTCGATGTTGCCACCGGCCTCGGTGCGGGGCGGCACCGTCGAGTGCTGGCCCTCCCCCGCCGGGGCGACTCCGGTAATCCCGAGGAACGGCGCGATCGGCCTGGCGTACTTGCCGTTGGCGATGGCCGTCCCCGCAGCCTGGTCGATCTCCCACAGCAGCCAGGCGGGCTCGGCACCAGCCAGCCCGAGGCGCCGCGCCACCGGTGAGTCAGGCGCGGACGCCGTCACCGTCCAGCCCCAGTCGTCCGGGGTCAGCGCGACGATGTGCACCGCGAGCATGCCTCCTGGCACCGCACCGCGCACCGCGACCGGCCGGTTCAGGCAATGCCCGCGGCCCTCGCCTGACGGCATCTTCGGCTTTCCCGCGTCGCCAGGAAACTCGTGCCGCTCCAGGTACCCGCTCGCGTCAAGCGACCGCGCGATGATCGTGTCCCCCGGGTCGATCACCACCAGCGGCGCATGCGAGGCCGAGAACACGTTGACCGTCGATTCCGGCGCTGGCTCAATCCGATGCACAGTCATAACGCACGATTATTCACAACCGTCACGCGATCGCGCCAGCCCGCTATCCGCCGCCCGGACGCCTCAGTAGCTCAGCGGGGCGCCGAATATCCGGTCAAGCACCGGCAGCGCGGCCTCAAGGGCCGCCAGGTCGTCGGCTGACAGCCCGTCGCACCGCCGGGCCAGCCGGGCCATGCGCTCCTGGCGCACCGTGACCGCCAGGGCCAGGCCCGCTTCGGTTATCCGCACGGTCCGGCCCCGTACCGGGCCCTGCGAGCGGCTGACCCAGCCGGCCTCTTCCATCCGGTTGATGATCTGCGTCATGCTCGGTGCCCGCACGCCTTCCGCGGCGGCGAGCTCCCCGACGGTCCGCGGCTCGTCGCGCAGGCGTGAGAGCACGGCGCTCTGCGCCACGCTGACGGGAAGCGTCTCGGCGTCACGCCGCATCGCCTGGCCCAGCACCAGGAACCGCCGCAGTGCGCGATCGATCAGGTCCGGGCTCACCATGAACGCCCCCATCCAGCTCGTGGCGGTCAGAGAATCTTATGAAAGCACACCTGCCGCGCAGGGCTTCGCAGCTCGGCCCGGGCCGATTGCAGGCTGACCGTATTCGATGTCATAGCCTACGGTTTGCAACCCGCGAGCAGCCTGCAGGAGGCAGCGATGAACGACCCGCAGCCGCGGACCGCGGCCGGCTCTGGCGGCGCGGCCCAGCGCCGTGGTCCCCGCTCATCGCGGCCTTGACATGCGGCGGGAGATCAACGGGGCAGCAGTCCATTTCGACGAGCACGGCAGCGGTGTCCCCTTGGTCGTCCTGCACGGGGCCGGCGTTGACCACCGCGAGGTCGAGGCGGCGCTGGAGGCCATCGTTCCCGGCGCGGGACTCCGCCGGATCTATCCGGACCTGCCGGGCATGGGCCACTCGACGGCCGACGGCCTGAACTGCAACGACGATGTGGTGGCACTGCTCGCCGACTTCATCGACCAGGTGAGCGGCGAGCCGGTGCTGCTGCTTGGCCACTCCTACGGCGGGTACCTGGCTCGCGGACTGGCCGCACGGCGACCGGACCTGGTGCTCGGCCTGGCGCTGGTGTGCCCCGCCGCCGGGCAGTCACGAGACGTGCCCGCTCAGGTGGTGGTTCGCCAGGACGCCGGCGCCTACGAAGAGCTCGGCCCCGGGCAGCGGGCCGGGTTCAACGACTACTTCGTCGTGCGCTCGCCAGCGACCGCACGCCGGTACCGCGATCATGTCGCTCCGGGCCGCGCGCTCGCCGACGAGGCCTCACTCGGGCGCATCTTCGCGGGCTGGACGCTCGATGTCGGCTCGTCCGGCTTCCCTGCGCCGACGCTGATCGTGGCCGGACGACGTGACTGCGTCGTCGGGTACACCGACGCAGCCGAACTGCTCGGCCGCTACCCGCACGCCACGCTGGCGGTCATTGAGGACGCTGGCCACGCGGTCATGCACGAACGGCCCGAACTGCTCGGCGCGCTCATCGGCGACTGGCTCGGTCGGGCTCGTCCAGCGTCGAAGACAAGGGGCGGATCAGGATCGTGAACAGGGACGAGTCGCGGCAGGTCTACGTCATTGGCGGTGGCCCGGCTGGGCTGGCCGCCGCCGCCGAGCTGCGCCGCCGGGGAATGCGCCCGCTGATCCTGGAACGCGGCGAGCAGGTGGGCAGCAGCTGGCGCGCAGGCTACGACCGGCTCCACCTGCACACCGTGCGCGGCCTTTCCGGCCTGCCGGGCTTCGCGATTCCCCGTGCGGCAGGCCGCTGGCCGTCCCGGGACGCTGTGATCGACTACCTGGAGCGCTACCGGGCCGAGCACCAGCTCGAAGTCCGCGGGCGGACCGAGGTGGAGCGGATAGCGGCGGCGGACGCGCCGGACGGTGACGGCGTCCGGTGGCTGATCCGGACCGCGGCGGGCGACTGCCTCCCGGCGCGGTCAGTGGTGGTCGCCACCGGTCACGCGCATACACCGGATGTGCCGGACTTGCCCGGCCTTGAGTCGTTTGCCGGCCAGCTGAGGCACGCCAGGGAGTACCGCAATCCGGCCCCTTACGCCGGGCTGGACGTGCTGGTGGTCGGCGTGGGCAACAGTGGCTCCGAGATCGCCACCGACCTGGGCGAGGGAGGCGCACGGCGCGTCTGGATCGCGGTGCGGACCCCGCCGCAGATCGTTCGGCGCGATGTGGCCGGGTGGCCCGCCCATGCGACCGGCATCCTGGTCAGCCGGATGCCCGCGGCGCTGGTGGACCCGGTGGCCCGGCTCCAGCGGCGGCTGTCGGTCCCGGACCTCGCGCCCTACGGCATCGCCCGGCCGGAAGATGGCCTGCTCGCCCGGGTCAGGCGCACCGGGGAGGTGCCCCTACAGGACGTGGGGTTCGTCGCGGCGGTGCGCAGCGGCCGGGTGACGCCGGTCGCGGCGGTGACCGGGTTCGACGGCGACAAGGTCTTGCTGGCTGACGGAGCGGCCATCAGTCCCCAGGCAGTGATCACGGCGACCGGCTACCGCCGCGGGCTGGAAAAGCTGGTCGGGCACCTGGGCGTGCTCGACCAGCGCGGCCTGCCCAGGGTGCACGGCGGGCCAGCCGCGGCGCCGGGCCTGTTCTTCGTTGGCTACACCGTCTCGCTCCGGGGCATGCTGCGCGATATCGCCGCGGACGCGCGGCGGGTCGCGCCCACGGTAGCCCGCGACTACCGTTCGGGCCCGTTAGCCCCGCCGCGCGCCTGAGGCCACTCAGGAGCCCAGGCGTGCCTGCCTGGCCGCGGCCACGACCGCCTGCTGCTGCGCCGCGGTGAGCAGGCCGGCCTTCGCCCACTGCGCCGCGAGCGCCGACACAGCGTGCCGGAACTGGCCCTCGCTGGCGAAGGGGGCCTGCGCCCAGAGCCGGTCGAGGAACGTCAGGCCGTCCGCGTCCGCGGGGTTAGGCACGCCGGAGTCCACCGCGCCGAACACGATCTGAGGCTCGCTGCGGTGGAAGTACACGTGGTAGGGGTTGGTGTCGTCGTTGTAGAAGGGGGCGAGGGTGTAGCCATTGGTGGTGAACGTCATCGGGTCGCTCGCGGGCGTGATCGCGTGGCTGAGGTCGCCCGCCAGCGTGAAGTCCTGGTAGAAGCCAAGCTCGAGGTAGCTCGTGCTGGCGCTCTGCGCGACCAGCGGGACCGGCCCGTAGGCGATGGCCTGGGTCTGCGGCTGGTCGAGCGTCCGCTCCATGCGCAGGCTGAACGGCATCGAGATCGCGATGGTGTCGCCCGGGTGCCAGTCCCGGCTGAGCGTGACGTAGCGGCCCGCGACCGCGTTCAGCTGCTGGTGCTGCCCGTTCACCCGGACGGTGAAGCCCTTCTCCACCCAGTAGGGCACGCGCAGCTTGATGTCCAGGCGCCCCTTGCCGTTGACCTTCAGCGTGACCGCGCCGGACGGGTCAAGCGGGTAGTCGGTGACCTGCTCTACCGTAAAGCCGCGCTCGTGCCAGTTAAGCACCGAGGCCATGTACAGGTTGACGTACAGGGCCGAGCCGTCGACCGACCGGAAGTAGACCGACTCCTGGAACTTGGTCGCGTCCTCGGGTCCGGTCCCGCCGTCGCAGTCGCCGAGATTGCCCGCGTACTCGCGGACGGCACCCGGGTCGACCGGCAGGAAGTAGGTGACGAGCGGGTCGGTCTGGCTGCGGGCGGCCTGCCGCCGGGAGATGATCTGCCCGTACAGCCCGCGCTCGAAGTACTGCATGTACTTGGGGTCCGGGTCGTGGAAGAACAGGCTCCGGCTCAGCTTGAGCATGTTGTACAGCGGGCAGCCCTCGGCGTTGGACGCCTCGATCGTCGCCGCGATCACGTCGCGGGCGCCGAAGATCTCGCCCTGGCCGGCCATGCCGCCGTCCACGTAGATCCGGTGCGGGACCACCTGGTCCCAGAAGTTCGCGGCGGCCGCGTAGTAGTCGGGCCTGGTGTAGTAGTCCGTCTCCCGCGCGTAGTCGAAGATCCGCAGGTAGCCCTGGTATTGCGGGATGTGCTGGTTGGCGTGCTCGCCGTCCAGGATGTCGACGTTGCTTATCGCCGCCTCGAACAGGTAGGTGTTGACGAAGCACTCGGCCGTGACCAGGTAGTCATCGTTCCCGGTGATCGCGTAGAGCTCGGCCAGGACCACCGGCATCGCGTTGTACTCGCCCGCGATGTAGATCTTCCACATGTTGTCGAGCTGGGTCCGCGGCAGGTGGGCAAGCCGGCTGTAGGCCCAGTCAGCCATCCCGCACGCGATCGTCAGCGCCTGCTGATTGCCGGCCAGCCGGTACGCGTCAAGCAGCCCGCGCATGATCATGTGGCACGTGTACCAGGGCGCCCAGATGGTCGGGTAGGTCGCGTACTGCTCCAGCTCGATGAACTGGGTCTCCGGGTAGGCCGCCAGGTACCCGGCATGGCTCGGGCCGGGGGCTCCGGTGGATGTGGTCACGACGGTCGCGTCGTGGTGAGCGGGCGAGGAGTCGGCCGCGACGACGCCGCTGGTCTCGTCGAAGTGATACCAGGCGACGTCGCCCCCGCCCGGGCTGCCGCCCGCGCTGGCGGTCAGCGACATGACCTCGGCGGCCGACAGCGCCCGGCTGTAGACCTGGAACTCGTCCACCGAGCCGTTCAGGTCCGGGTCCCCGAACTGGGACCGGCCAATCCAGGTGTTCCCGGTGGAACCGAGGCTGGACGGGGTTATCGTCACGCTTGGGTTGCTCGCGACGGCCGTGCCGTTGACGTACAGCGTCGCCGTGGTGCCGGACAAGGTGACCGCGACATGCGACCACGTGCCGACCGGCAGCCTGGTGCCGTAGTTAACCTGCTGCTCGCCGCCCGACCCTGACGTGGTGATCGAGAAGCGCGGGCCAGACCCCGCGTTGACGGTGAGGAACATGTACGCGCTCGTCCCGGTGCCGAAGTCGAAGATCCGGGACCAGGTGGTGTTCGCCGCCGGGCTGACCCAGCAGGCGACGGTGAAGTCGGTCAGGCCGGCGACTAGCCCCGCGGGCAGCGTCACGTACTGCCCGGTACCGCTCAGCGTGACGGCGCCACCGAACTTGCCCGCTGTCCAGCTCACCGGGGGCGGTGGCGGGGCCGGCTGGCCGACGCGGGCATTCAGCGCGTCCTGGCACTGGCCGAGCGTCGTGACCATGTAGTCGAGCTCGTCGGAGTAGGCCACGCCCCCACCGCCGGCGTAGGCCTGGGCCATCAGGGTCATGAAGTGACCGGTGGAGTGGCCGCGCAGGTTGCCTGTCGGGGTGTCCCACCCGCCCACCGGCCGCGCGCCGGGCGGGTTGGGCAGCCCGGCGTTGGCCCGGAAGTTGTAGAGCATGTTGTCCACCGGGTAGCCCGCGGCGAACTCCAGCATCAGGTCGCGGTGCTGTGAGAACAGGCTGTCGGACAGGAGCACCTGGTCGAGCGGGAAGTCGGTGACCACCCAGCTGGCCGGAACCGGCGGCCCCGGCGGGTAGGCAGTGGCCGCGGTCCCCGCATCGCCCCCAGGCGACACGGCCGCTGCTCGCGCGGCGCTCGCGGAGGCGCCGAGCAGGGACGGCACCCCCACCGTTAGCGCGCCCATTCGCAACGCGTTCCTTCGTGAGATCTGCCGACCCGAATCGTCTTTTTCCGCCATGTCTGCACCGCCTCCGAAAACTGTTAGCGCTAACAAGCACAATCCGCCCGGCATTGAGGACTGTCAATACTGATGAGCGGGTGGCGGGCGAACCCCAGCCCGATCCCGGCGAACCCCAGCCCGGTTCTGGCGGGCGGCAGGGCCCCGCCGCACCAGCCGCCGGCCGCACCCCGCGAGCCCGCCGCACGGGGCACGGCGCGCGAAGCGTGGCTGGGCCGGGCATGTGCTCCCAGTCTCACGTGGACCCCACGCCCATCTTGCGGCCCGTCAGGCGGGCCGATTATCCGCGGGCGGGCCCGGATCGCAGCGGTGAGATCGCCTCGGGTATCCGATCAAGCACAGGGAGCGGGAGCAGTCCATAGCTGTAAAAGTCCACGGCGTCGGCGGCGGCCGCGATGAGGCGGAGCTTTTGTCCGAGGTTGGCGGTGGATGGCGTATCCGGCTGGCCGGGGCGAAGGGTGACGCGCAGGTGGCTGGACTGGCCGAGCGCCAGCCGGTAGGCGGCGACATCGGCGCTCAGTCGCCCGGGGTCGCGGGCGTAGCCGAGGATCGCGTAGCCGTCGGCCACCGAGCCGATCGCCGCCGGGTCGACGCCGATCTGCCAGGCGGCCTCGCAGGCGGTACCGCCGGCGGGCAGGCCGTCGGCGTATCCCTTGATGGCTCCGGCTAGGTCGAGGAATACCAGGCGGGAGCCCTCATCGGCGACGGCCCGTGCGACCGAGGCGACCAGGCTGGTGACGGTCTGGGCCCGGCTGATGGCGTAGCGCTCAAGAGCAGGTCCCCCGTGGTCGGCCAGGCTAGCGACGGCTAGCTGGCCCGGCACGGGCGGGCCGCCGTCGAGGACGCCACCGACGATCCGTGCCGCCGCGACCCGCGCGGCCTGCGAGTCCACCCCGGCCTCGGCGGCCCGCAGGCGGCAGTGCGGGCAAAAGCACAGCCCGAGCAGGAACTCCTCGACCTGGCCCAGGTCAGCGAAGCACCGGTCGTGGTGATAGCCATGCCCGAAGAAGCCGAAGTGCAGCGACTCGGCGACCACCGCGTCGACGCCCAGGCGGGCGACCGACCGGGCCAAGGCGATCGCGTACGCCCGTACGTCTGGATGCGATGGGCAAAGGTCCGCCGGGGCGGCGCGGTCGCCGAAGCAGTTCTCCTGGGTCACGTCCGGGTGCGCCAGTCCCAGCGTGGTGTTGTGCAGGAACACCGTCCAGCCATGCAGGCTGGCGCCGCGTCGCGCGGTCTGAAGCCGCAGGCGAGCAAGCAGCCCGTCGTCCGCCCCGTCCTGCAGCGGCGGGACCAGGCGCAGCTCGCTCCAGACGTCGAGCGGGAGCGGGAAGTGCACGCCGTCCCTGCGCAGGGTGACCCGGGACGACCCGTGCGGGGTCACGTCGCGCGCCCGGTGATACGCCGCGGCCACCGTCAGGCCGTCGCAGCCCCACCCGAGCGCGCGGTCAGCCACCCGCTCGATTCCCTCACCGCGCAGGTCCTCCACATGGGCGTAGAGCGAGGATTCCATCCTCAGCGCCCCAGGCAGGCGACGACGCCGGTCTCGACCAGGATGCTCATCGGGCCGATCCTACCTGCGAGGCGCACCGCGGCGCGAAGTTGCACGGTCGCCGGCCGATGCCCGACAATCCAGGGAGTTATCGTGACATCACCAGCCACTGTGCACACCTTGGAGTCGGCGCGTGCCATGACCGAAGCGGATGCTACCGGACTTTCTTACTCCTCGGCCGCTGGGCGGTGGGTACTGGCCGTCAGCGTGCTCGGATCGGGGATTGCCGCGCTCGACGCGACGGTCGTCAACATCGCCCTGCCGACCATCGGGCGCGACTTCCACACCGGCGTGACCGCCCTGCAGTGGGTGATGAACGGCTACACGCTGACGCTGGCCGCGTTCCTGCTGATCGGCGGGTCGCTCGGCGACCGCTTCGGACGGCGTAAGGTGTACCTGATCGGTACCGCGTGGTTCGCCCTGGCCTCGGCGGGGTGCGGCTTCGCCCCGGATGTAGTGTTCCTGATCATCACGCGGGCCCTCCAGGGCGCCGGGGCGGCCCTGCTGACCCCGGGAAGCCTGGCCATCCTCGAAGCCTCGTTCCGGCCAGCCGACCGCGCCCGGGCGATCGGCTCCTGGTCGGGCCTGGGTGGGATCGCCGTCGCCGCCGGGCCCCTGGTCGGCGGCTACCTCATCTCGGCTGCCTCCTGGCGCTGGATCTTCTTCATCAACCTCCCGATCGCGCTAGCGGTGATCGTGCTGGCCGCACGGCACGTTCCCGAATCGCGCGACCCCGCCGCGGGCGGCAAGACCGATTACCCAGGCGCGGCGGCGGTGGTGGTGTTCCTTTCTGGGATCACCTTCGCGTTCATCGAGGCGCCCGCCCTCGGCTGGTCGTCGCCTGCCGTAGTGACCATGGCGGTGCTCGGCGTGCTCGGGCTGGCGGCCTTCCTGGCCTGGGAGCGGCGTGCGGCGTCACCAATGCTGCCCCTGTCGGTCTTCGGCGAGCGGCAGTTCACCGCGGTCAACGCCGTGACGTTCATCGTGTACGCGGCGCTGACCGGGGCAACCTTCCTGCTGCCGGTCACCTTGCAGGTTGTATCGGGCTACTCGCCACTCGCCTCCGGGCTGGCGCTGCTGCCATTGACGATCATCATGCTGGCGCTGTCGGGCCGGTCCGGGCAGCTTGCCGCCCGGATCGGGCCCCGCCTGCAGCTGAGCGCCGGGCCGGTGGTGACCGGTGCGGGCCTTGCCCTGCTCACGCTGGCCCCGTCCGGTACCAGCTACGTGCTCTACGTCCTGCCGGCGGTCATCGTGTTCGGGCTTGGGCTCGCGACCACCGTCGCGCCACTCACCGCCACCGCCATGAGCTCGGCGCCGTCCGATCACGCGGGCATCGCCTCGGCGGTCAACAATGACGTGGCCCGGTTCGGCGGCTTGCTTGCCGTCGCCGTACTGCCCGCGCTCGCGGGCATCACCGGCACCGCCTACCTGCACCCGGCCGCGCTCGCCGCGGGATTCAGGACCGCGGTGCTCATATCGGGAGGGCTATGTGCCGCCGGAGGACTGCTCGCCGCCGTCACGATCGCCAATCCCGCGCGCGGGCAGCGCCGGGCTGACGCCGGCGTACCCGAGCAGTGCCTGCACTGCGGCCTCGACGCGCCTCCACTGACGACTACCACCGGGCAGGCAGCCGACCCCGAGTAGGCCGCCCGGTCCGGCCAGGTGGTTAGGCGCGCGGGCCGGTCGAAGCGCGGAGCACGAGCTCGGTAGCGAGCTCGACATGGAGCGTCTCGATTTCCCTTTCACTGATAAGCCGCAGGAGGAGCTGGACGCCCAGCCGGGCCATCTCCTCCAGCGGCTGGCGCACCGTCGTCAGCTGGGGAGTGACGACCCGGCTCAGCTCCAGGTCGTCAAATCCGATGACTGACAGGTGCTGCGGCACGCGCAGGCCCCGTTCCGCGGCCGCCTGCATGGCGCCGATGGCCATCTTGTCGTTGAACGCCACGATCGCGGTTGGCGGCTCGGGCAGGTCGAGCAGGACGCGCGCGGCCGCCAGGCCGTGCGCGATGGTGGGCTCGCCACCCGCCTGGATCAGCCGTTCCGGTGCTAGCCTGCCCGCGGCGGCCAGAGCGGCGCGGTACCCCAGCAGGCGGTCCTCGGCCGCGATCCAGTTACGCGGGCCGACGATGGCCGCGATCCTGGCGTGCCCGAGCCGGAGCAGGTGCTCGGTGGCCATGCGCGCACCGGCCAGGTGCGCCGCCGACACCGCGGCCACGTCAGGCGGCAGGGCCGTGCGCGGGTCGACGACCACGAAGGGAAAACCCGTGCCGCGCAGGCCGGCCAGCACGTCGCGGGACTCGGGCGGCAGGATGAGGATCGCGCCCTCGGTAACCTCCGGCTTCAGCAACTCGGGCAGGCTCGGCTCGTCGCCCTCGAGGGCCTCGGCGCTCAGCAGCGGGACCTTGCCCCCCTGCCGCAGGCTCCGCTCGATCGCCGAGAGAATCACCCCGAAGTAGTCGTCCAGCTTGTACGGGCAGCGCACCGCCACGATGTCGCGCAGCGGGCGCGGCTTGTCCGCCCGGCGTCGTCGGGCGGACAAGCCGCGCCGCTCGATGACCTCGAGTACCACGGCGCGGGTGCGCGGCGCGACCTGCCCGCTGTCGTTAAGCACCCGGGAGACAGTGGCCGTCGAGACCCCGGCCTCTGAGGCGACCTCGCGGATGGTCGCGCGCGGCGGCGACAGCGCGAATGGCGCGTCGGCGCTCATCAGCGAATGCCTGGAACTTGCATGACCACTCTCCCTGGTTCTGATGCTACTGGGAGCAGCAGGTCGTGAGCGAGTGTACGTTCCATGGTCCGCGAAAACCGTGTTACTGGAGTTTTCTGTGCGAGATTGCCTGCCCTTGACGCACTCGCAATCAAATTTACACTGAACTTACAGACTTGATTGCTGTACGTTTCACCGACGGAGGCCGCTGGGCACCGAAGGAGGACCCATGAAGAACCCGCTAGGGCCCAGACGCCACCGGGCAGGCTGGCGAGGCCAGGCCGCGGTCTCCGCGGCGGCGCTCGTGGCCCTGGCCGTTCCCGTGTCCCTGACCGGCCCGGCGGCTCTCGCCGCTCCCGCGAGGACAGCCGGCGCGGGCGGGACCGCGGGCGGCCCGGGCGGGAGCCGGACCGCCGTGCAGGTGTGGACGACCACAACCTCAAGTGCCGACACGCTCGCGCTGCAGCTCGCCCGCGAACCGGACGTCACGTTCGGGCCGCAGCCCTCGCAATCACCACAGATCACGGTGGACCCCCACGCCACCTTCCAGACGATCGAGGGCTTCGGCGGGGCGATGACCGACACCACCGCCTACCTGATCGACCACTCACCCGAGCGGGCGCAGATCATGACCGACCTATTCGGCCGTTCTGGCGCAAATTTCGGCTTCGTCCGCCTTCCCATGGGGGCGTCGGACCTGTCGCTGAGCAATTACTCCTATGACGACATGCCGCCCGGGCAGGCCGACCCCACCCTGGCGCACTTCTCTGTCTCCCACGACACCGCCTACATCATCCCCGTGCTGCGCGACGCGCTGTCCCTCGACCCGGGCATCAAGATCGACGCGACGCCGTGGAGCGCGCCCGCCTGGATGAAGAACGGCGACACCTTCGTCGGCGACTGCTCTGGTACCGGGAACTACCTCAACCCGGCGTACTACCCGGCATACGCGAAGTACTTCGCCAAGTTCGTCTCCGCGTACTCGGGCAGCTACGGTATCCCGATCTACATGGTGTCCATGCAGAACGAGCCGCAGAACTGCAGCGCCGGCTACGCCACCATGAACCTGGACGCGACCGGCCCCAATCCCAGCGAGGCCGCGTTCGCCCCCTACCTGCGCTCCGCGCTTGACTCGGCCGGGCACAGCGACGTCAAGATCCTCGGCTACGACCACAACTGGTATGGCCCGGACGGCAATCCGACCACGTACCCGCAGGACCTGATGGCAGCGGCCGGCACGGACGTGAACGCGATCGGCTACCACTGCTACAGCACACCAGGGGGCGTCAATGACCCCTTCGACGTCCAGGGCACGTTCCACGACGCCTACCCGGGCACGCCCGTCTACTTCACCGAGTGCGCGGGCGGAAGCTGGGCCCCAGACGCGGCCGGGAACCTCGACTGGGAGGCGCTCAACAACATCATCGGGCCGATGAGCAACTGGGCCGTCGCGTCGGACTACTGGACGATGGCGACCGACCCCAATTCAGGCCCCAACGTCGCCACCGCCAGCGGCGGGTGCGGCACCTGCCGCGGCATGGTCACGATCGACAACTCCAACGGCACCTTCACCCTCAACGAGGACTACTACGTCTGGGCGCAGTTCTCCAAGTTCGTGCAGCCGGGCGCGGTCCGCATCGGCTCCTCCAACCTGGAGAGCTCGGGCCTGCCGGACATCGCCTTCAGGAACCCCGACGGCTCGATCGCGCTGGTCGTGCTCAACGACAACCCGTCGGCGCAGACGTTCGGGGTTAACTCCGGCGGACAGGGGTTCAGCTACCCGCTGCCCGCCAACTCGATCGTCACCTTCACCTGGTCACCACCGGGCCGGCCCGCCAGCAGCCCGGCCACGGCCGCGCCGCTCGGGGCCTCCTGCGGAGCCCCCGTCAGCGGTACGGCGCTGAACCGCCACGGCTGGACAGCGAGCACCAGCACGGCCACCGCCGGAGGCGACAGCGCCGCCAGGGCGATCGACGGGAACACGTCGACGCAGTTCAGCTCGGACGCCCCGCAGGCGGACGGGATGTACTGGCAGGCCGACATGGGCTCGGCGAAGACCTTCGACGAGCTGCGGATGCAGGCGCCGGCCTCCCCCGGCGACTACGCCGTCAGCTATGACCTCGAGGTCTCGGGCAACGGCAGGTCCTGGACAACGGTGGCGATCTGCGCGGGCACGGGCGACCCCGAGACGGTGAGCTTCCCGCCCCAGACCGCGCGGTACGTCAAGGTGGTGGACACCACGGTCACCGACGGCCTGGCCACCGCCACCGCCAGCCCGTGGTCGATCGGCGAGCTCAACCTCTACCGGGGCGGGGCCGGCTAGCGCGGCCCGCCCGCCGCGGCCCGGCCGGGCCGGCTCGCCGGCG
>Ga0335075_10001023_pt1 | contig 47191 bp, 42 predicted proteins | sample Lox_Sample_24_FD_206723 | JGI IMG/M metagenome (GOLD analysis project Ga0335075, IMG submission 206723) | Soil microbial communities from Loxahatchee National Wildlife Refuge, Florida, United States - Lox_Sample_2.4 | ecosystem: Environmental > Terrestrial > Soil > Wetlands | place: USA... | reverse complement strand
CTGAAAAGCGCCTCAGTGTCAGGCTTGGTGATGCGGATGGTGGTGGTGTCCGCTTGGGGTTGTTGGGTTCCGGGAGGGCGGCGGGCTGACTCGTAAAGCGCCTGTCTTTGTGACCTGGCGGGGTTGTGTCGCCCGTCGCCGTCCCGGACCCGTCGGCGTGACCTAATAGGAGCGTGGCATCGCCCCGACTGAGGCATGTCCGCCGACGATCCCCTTCGTTGAGAAGCCAGAACGAGAGGACTGACGGTCATGATCGTGATCGGGGCCGACACCCACAAGGCCACCCACACCTGTGCCGCGATAGCGGCGGTGGTTGGTGAGCTTGTGGCGACCAAGACAGCGCCGGCGCGCAAGGACGGTTTCGGTGCGCTGCTGAGGTGGGCGCGTGGGCTGGACGCTGAGAGGACCTGGGCCATCGAGGACTGCCGGCATGTCTCTGGCGGCTTGGAGCGGTTTTTGATCGCGCGCGGCGAGCGCGTCGTCAGGGTCGCGCCCAAGCTGACCGCCGGGACCCGAACCAGCTCAAGAGAGCGCGGCAAGAGCGACGAGATCGACGCCTTGGCGATCGCCCGCGTCGCGCTGCGCGAGGGCACCGACTCGCTGCCCGTTGCCTTCCTGGACCCAGAAGCGCGCGCGATCAAGCTGCTCAATGAGCATCGCGAGTGCCTCGTTCAGGAGCGCACCCGTCGCCAGAACAGGCTGCGGTGGCTGCTGCACGACCGCTGGCCAGAGCTCGAGATCCCCGCCCAAGGACTCGATCGCGCTCGCTGGCTGGACAAGATCACACGCCGTCTGGTCCGCACACAGCAAAGCGTCGACATCCGCGTCTGCCGCGACCTCGTGCGCGAGATCCGATCGGCCACCCGCCAGATCAACAGCCTGGAGCGCGAGATCGCAGCACGAGTCGCCGATCGCGCCCCGCAGCTGCTGGCGCTGCCGGGTTGCGGCCCGATGACCGCCGCAACGATCATCGCCGAGACCGCAGGCCCCCGACGCTTCTCCACCGACGCCAAACTCGCACGCACCGCCGGCGTCGCACCCATCCCCGCCTCATCAGGCAAACGCCAACGCCACCGCCTCGACCGCGGCGGCAACCGCAAACTCAACTGCGCCCTGCACCGCATCGCCATCACCCAAGGCCGCTGCCACCCACCCGCCATCGCCTACCTCGCCCGCAAACAAGCCGACGGCAAGACCCGCAAAGAAGCACTCCGCTCCCTCAAACGCCACCTCGCCCGCACCATCTGGCACCACACCCAGACCGCCACGACTTGACATAGGAGCAACCCCGCGACCGTTGACGCGGCCCGGGGGCATGGCCCAAGGAGCCGTAACTCCATGAGCACCCGGGACGCTATCCCGGATGACGACGCGCGCGTCGTCATCCCCGCGCACTTGCGCGGCATCTTGCGGCACGCCGCTGAGACCAAGCTGCAGGAGGCCTGCGACGTGGCCTTCCCGCCGGACCGGCGCGATGAGGTTGTCGACGCCGTGCACGTCCTCGACGCGCTCGAGGCCGAGGAGGTCTCTGTCGGCCTCGTCACGACCCTCGTCCGCGACGCGATCGCGGAGACGGACGGCGAGCGCGTCGAGCCGCACACCATCGAGGCGATCCGCCTCAACGACCGGCTGTCCGGTGTCATCCGGGAGTTGGTCGAGTTCCGCGACACCCTCGGCGGCCTGGAAGGTCCCGAGGCGGCCGGCGGAGGTGCGCGATGAAGGTCGTCGGCACCGGCGCGCCCGTCGCGCTCACGCTGCGCCTGCGCGAGCGGGAGCTGAGGGGCCTCAGTGACGAGCTGGAGCACCGCCGCCGCGTCGTGGACGAGGCGATGGAGACCGCGATCGACCAGGGTCGCGGGTTCGTGTCCGAGCGGGATGACGGGCGGACGTCCGCCGAGATCGTGCTCGCGATCGTGGCGATGCAGGATCTGATCACGCGTGCGGTTCCCAACGCGGAGAGCCGCTTCGTGATCACCGGGCCCACGTGGCTGCTCGGGCCTGCGATCCGTGGCGCCTCGATCGACGCCACGGAGCGCCTGGTCGATGCGCTGCGCAAGTTCGCCGACAGCGGTCGCTCAGCCGAGGGTCTTCGGGATGCCGTGGGCGACGCGTCGGCCTGGAGCGAGACGCTGATCGGGCTGGACCACGCCGAGAACTTCGGCTTGAAGGCCTGAGACCAGCGAAGGCCGGCGCCCGTCGCGTGCGGGCATGCGCCAGGGTGAGGAGATCCTGGCGCAGCATGAGGAGCACGCGAGAGGGCGCCGGCCGGCTGGGAGGGCGGACCGGCTCAACGCATCCACGTGCTCAAAGCGCACGATCGCGATGAGACTTTGAGCGCAAAACCGGTCCACGAGGATTCAGTCGACGAGGTTCGCGGTAAACCCTCGCCACCAATTGGGGTGAGGGGTAATGAGCGAGCTCGTCGACAGAGAGAGCAGCGGCCATGTGCTGATCGTCGACATGCCCTCAACTGGCTCTCATCTCTCGTCGCGCGACGCGGACATCGAGCGCGACTACGCCGAGCATCGCGCGGCGGTGCTCGGGATGCTCCGCGCCGACTTCCCTCATCTTCCGGATCCGGACGAGATCTACCAGGAGGCCTGGGCCGAGCTGCTGGCGCTGGAGGCCCGCGGCGAGGTGGTGCACCATCGTCGCGCGCTCCTGAAGAAGATCGCGTGGCGCCGCGCCGTGGACGCCGCCAAGCGCCGCCGCCCCGACGCGCTGGACCCGTCGAGCCCGGCGTTCGCCGAGATCAGCGACGATGAGCCGCTCCCCGACGAGCAGGCTCAGCTCCGGCTCGACGCCGATGCGCTGCGGGTCGTCGTGGAGTCGCTCGACGAACAGCAGGCCGCAGTCCTGAAGATGCGGTTCGACCAGCAGCTCTCCGCGCGCGAGGTCCAGGGCCGCCTGGGCATCAGCGAGAAGCGGCTGGAGGCGATCGTCACCGCGGCCTACAAGAAGATCGCCGCACAGCTCGATCCCGATCCCACCGGTGAGACGCGCTGGATCCGGCGCCAACGCAGCCTGCTGCTGGCCTGCGAGCTGGGGATCGCGTCGTCGCGGCAGCGTCGCCGCGCGCAGGCGATGGTCGACCGCGATCCCGCGTGCCGCGCCATGCTGCGCGCGATGCGGTCGGGCCTCGACGACGTCGCCGCCGTCCTGCCGGTGCCGGTACTGGTCGAGGAGCACGACCGGCTGCGCGGCGTCGCAGGCGCCACCGGTCGGCTCGACGAGTTGCTGGCCGGAGCGCGTCAGCTCGGCGAGCGGCTCACCGGGCGCGGCATGCCGGACAGCTCCGTCGCGGAGCAGATCGGCGTCGGCGGCGCGAGTGTCGGCGCTGGCGCGGCGACCGCCAAGATTGTGGCGTTCTGCCTCGTGCTCGGTGGAACGACGACCGCGGTCTGCGTCGACGTCGTCGACCATCTCCACGACCGGCCGGCAAAGGCGGCGGTGCCTCCGCACCGTACGAAGCCGCGCATCGTCGAGCCGGATCGGGCGCACGTCGAGGTCGTCCGACTGCTCAAGACCACGACCACGACGCGCTCGAAGACCAAGAGCAAGAAGACGAGCCACCGCGAGGTCCCGGTCAGCTCGCCCGAGTCGACGCCACCCGCGTCACCGGCGCCGAAGGGGAGCACGGAGTTCGGCCCGGGCAGCCTGGGCAGCACCTCGGCGCCGAAGCAGCCCGCCGCCGCGCCGCAAAACGGGGGAGGGGAGTTCACGCCGTGAGTCGACTAAGGAGCACCGGTTCTCTCCAGGAGGCTCGAATGACCCGACTTCTTCCGCTCCTTGGCGCACTGCTCGTCTTCATCGTCGCGGTGGCGATGCCACGCCCGGCGATGGCGGGCGGCTACGACGTCATCGCCTGCAACCAGACCGTGGCAGGCGGCGCCAACCACTCGTGGGGAGCCGCAGCCGACGGCGGCATGACCGCCTACACCGACTGCCCAGCCGGCCAGGGCATCGTCGCGCGCAACGTCTATGACGGCGGGGCTACGGGCTTCCTGCAGGGCGCCTACGCGATCTTCGATGCCCCGGACGGCACCTCGGTCGACTCGTTCAGCCTCGAGGTGGGCCTGCGGCGGAACGACTGCAACTGGGGCGTCGAGATCGTCGGCGGGAACCGCGACCTCGCCGGGAACGTCCTGTTCGGGCTGCCAGCGGGGCAAGCCTGCGACAGCTGGCTCCAGACGCCCGACGAGAACACGTTCCTGGGCGGCCGCTACGGCTATGCGGTCGGAGCGCCGCGCCTGCGGATCGAGACGCGATGCGCCGCCGCGTCCTGCTCGCGCAACGGCGTCGCGGCGATCCACATCAAGAACGTGGACGTCCGCGTACGCGACGACGTCCCGCCCGCGCTGTCCGCCGGCCGCGGCGGGCTCTGGGCGAGCAGCTCTTGGCTCTCCGGCACACAGGCGATCGGCTTCAACGGCAACGACGGCGCCGGCATCCAGCAGCTTGCCGTGGCAGTGGACGGGCAGACGGTCGCGTCGCAGGCGGGAGGCTGCGACTACACCTACGCCTCGCCGTGCCCGCAGCTGACGCTCGACCGGGATCTGGTCACGGCAGGTCTGGGCGTCGACGGCCCGCACACGCTCACCCTCTCCGCCGTCGACGGTGGCGGCAACCCGGCGTCGGTGTCGCGGACCGTGTACATCGACAACTCCGCGCCCGACGCGCCGCAGAACCTCAGCGTCGTAGGCGGCGACGGCTGGCGGTCGACGAACGACTTCACCATCAACTGGACGAACGTGCCGCCGAAGGCCGGCGCCCCGGTGGCCGCCGCGGAATGGGACCTGTGCCCGAGCCCGCTCGGCACCGCGAAGTGCACGCACGGATCGGTTGGCGGCAAGGACATCAAGACGGTCGAGCACCTCAAGCTGCCCGCGCCCGGCGCCTACACCTTGAAGCTCTGGCTGCGCGACGAGGCGGGCAACCAGGACGCGCGGCTGTCCGCGCCGCCGGTGACGCTGCGCTACGACGACGCCAGCCCCAACCTCGCGTTCCTGGCGCCGGACCCGAACGACCCCACCTTGGTCGCGGTCCAGACCAGCGATCGCGGATCGGGCGTCGCCACGGGCCAGATCCAAATGCGGCGTCAGGGCAGCACCGGCAACTGGCTGACGCTCCCGACCGCCGTCCAGGACGGCCAGCTCCAGGCCCACATCGACGACGAGCGCCTCGGCGATGGCGTCTTCGAGCTCCAGGCGACGGCGTCCGACGCGGCGGGCAACCAGCGCACCACGACGACCCGGACCGATGGCGCCGCCGAGACGATCTCGCTGCCGCTGCGCCTGAAGACCAAGTTCAAGTCCGGGGTCGTGGTCCGGCACGGACGGCGCGCGCACCTCGCGCGGTCGGCCTACGCCCGCTACGGCCAGCTCGTCCGGGTGCGCGGCACCCTCAAGAGCCCCGAGGGCAACCCGCTGCAGGACGTCGAGGTCCAGGCTTGGACCCAGATCAAGGACGGCGTCACGCCGCCGCGGCTGGTCGCCACCGTGAAGACGACCCGCACGGGCGCGTTCTCGTTCTTGGTGCGGAAGGGACCGAGCCGCGCGATCAAGATCCGCTACGCGGGCACGGCGCAGATCCGCAGCGCGACCGAGAGCCTCAACCTGAACGTGCGGTCGAAGACCTCGATGCGCCCGAACCACCGGCGGCGTGTCAACGGCGAGTCCGTCCGCTTCCACGGACGGATCAAGACCGGCCGCATCCCGCCCAACGGCAAGATCGTCGAGGTCCAGGTCTGGATCCGAGGCAAGTGGCGCACCTTCGACACGACCCACGCCAACCGCCGCGGTCTGTGGAGCTACGACTACCGCTTCGACGGCACGCGTGGGAACCAGAACTACCGCTTCCGTGCGAGAGTCCCGCGCGAGACGGGATATCCGTTCGCGACGGGCCGATCGGGCGTCGTCCGTGTTCGAGTCCATGGGGTCTAGGGGGAGAGACTCCTCGCCGCAAGCCTCTGTGCCAAAGGGAGACACGATGCTGCACCGACTGCTCAACCGCCTCAGCTATGCCAACGTCGTCGCGACGATCGCGCTGTTCGTCGCCTTGGGCGGGACCTCGTACGCGGCGCTGAAGCTGCCGAAGAACAGCGTTGGCTCGGCGCAGATCAAGACCGGCGCGGTGCATACCGGTGAGATCGCCGACCGCACGATCCGGCTCGGGGACATCAGCTTGAGCGCGCGCGGCTCGCTTCGCGGCCAGACCGGAGCCCAGGGCGCTCAAGGCAAGCCCGGGGTCGACGCCATCAAGCACTTCGCGGTCCTCAACTCGGGCGGCGTGCGGCTGCGGGGCGACGCGACGTCCGGCGGCAGCGCCGGTGGGGTCGGCAACTACACCGTCGGCTTCGCCGAGCCGATCAGCGGCTGCGCCTACTCGGCGACGCTCGGCACGGCCGACGGCTCCAAGGCGCCTGCAGGCCGGATCACGGTCAACGACCAAGGAGGGGCGGTGGGCGTCCAAACCTACGACGCGTCGGGCGCGCCCGCCGATCTGGGGTTCCACCTGATCGTCGCCTGCTGAGATCGGGCGGGTCCCGGCGCGAGGGCCGTCACTCGGTCGGCTCGTCCTCCTCGCGCATCAGACGCTGGAACCGATGCTCGCGCCACAGCGCTAAGGGCGTGTGCGACCGCACCCAGACCTGTCGCGCCGACTGGGGCAGACGGGACCGGGTCGGTCTGAAGGGCCTGACCCATTCGAGCTGGACGCCAGCGAGCCCTTCGCCGTCCTCGGCCTCGCGAGCGTCCCACTGCCACACCTTGACGTGCGCCTCCCAGCGCGACGCGCGGGCGTTGCGCGCCTGCAGCTCGATGGTGACGCGCACGACGTCGTCCTCGGGCAGGAACACCGCTCGATCGGCGTCCGGCGCGGGGTGTACGCAGAGCATGCCGTGGGAGGGATGCTCGGCGGCGGACGGATCGTCTCCGTTGGAGGCGATTGCCGCATGGATGTGGTCCGCCGTGCCGAGGCGCACGAACTGGAGCGTGCGGACGGATCGCGGCGGGACGGGCACGTGGGTCTGGCCGGCTGAAGCCAACTCGAAGCGCAGGGCGCCACGCGAGACCGACGGGACCTCGAACTCGGGGATCGGCCCGGCCTCCGTGGTCTCCGGGCCGAAGCGCTGGTGCACCGACACGACGGCCTCGACGTCGTCGGCTTGCGTCCGGCCCCGGTTGATGACGAGCAACGTCACGACGTGCGGGCGTCTCGGCTCGCCCGAGACGAAGATCGCCTCGTCGCTCTCGAGCGCGTCGTCGTCGTGCTGAAGCACGAGCTTCGGGCGACGCCACCACCGCTGGAGCGGTGAGCCGAACAGCGCGACGACCACCGCGGCGCACGTGCCGATGGCGCCCACCCACGTCGCAGCGTCGGATCCTCCGCCGTTCATCGCGACGTCCAAGGCTAGAGGCGCTCCCTGACGCCGACGCGCGAAAGGGGCGAGGGGTGATCGTGCCGGCCATCGACTAAGGAGCGATGGTTGCCTCACTCCGACCCAGGTCCACCACCTTCGAGATCACGGATGACTCGGCGACCGTGGAGACGATCTTCGTCCCGGCCCAGCGCCGTGGCTCGCGGTGGGACTCGCGGGTCGCGGCGGTGGTCCTGGCGGTGGGCGTTGTCGGTGCTCTCGTCGTGTCCGCACACCCGGCCGACCGTGCCGCGGAGGGCCGGTCGGCCGCTGCGAGCGCCCCGTCGCTGGCCACGGTCGCGCCCGCGCGGACGGCTCCGGCGCCTCGTACGCGGCCGCTCCCGCGGCGTCGCTCGGCACCGGTCAAGCATCCGAAGCGACGTCACCATCACCGGCGTCGCGCGACGCGCCGCCCGGTCGCGGTCCGGCCGCCCGCGGCATCGGTGGCGACGACCCCGGCGCCGCGCGTCGTACCGGCGCCCGCACCGGCGCCGAGGCCCGCGCGCTCGGCGGGCACGACCTCGCGGGAGTTCTTCTAGATGTCGCGCCGACCTCTCGTTCCGCTTTCGGTGATGCGGTGGCGCGCTCGCGCACCGCGCGTCGCGTTGATCGCCTGCTGCGCCATCTTGAGCCTCTCGGGGCTGCGCACGGCCGTCGGCGGAGACCGCGGCGTCGCGACGGCGCGAACGCAGACGGTCGCGGTCGACGGCTCCCTCGATGGCTTCGCCGAGGGCTTCGCGCGCGCCTACGTCGCGCCGCCGAGCGCCGATCCGTCCGGGCGTGAGCGTGGCCTGAAGGCCTACGGGTTCGTCGACGGGGCGTCGGCGCCCGCGAACGTCGACGGCATCCGCGTGCGGTGGTCGGCGGTCGTCGCGTCGCAGGCCCGGCCTGGGGGCGGGCGGACGGTCACCGTGCTGCTCGACGACGGCCGCCGGTCGTGGTTCTTGGCGGTGCCGGTGACCGTCGACCGCGCGGGACGGCGCTCCGTCCCGTCCCCACCCGCTCTCGTCGGTCCGCCGGCCGTCCGCTCCGATCCCGTCTCGTCGGCGGAGCTCGAGGTGGACGACGCCGAGCTGCGCCAGGTCGTCCAGCGCGTCGTGCGCCACTACCTCGCCGGCGATCGCGTGGACCTGGCCGCGGACCTCGCGCGCGGCGCGGTCATCACCGTGCCGCCGACGCCGACCCGTCTCGCCGACGTCGACGCCACGACGTGGGTCACGCGACCCAGCCGGGTCGCCGTCGCCATCAGCGCGTCGGGCCCTGAAGGCGTCCGGCTCGCCCTTCGCTACGAGCTGCGTGTCGTCCGGGCGGGCGGCCGGTGGCTCGTGCGCGGAATCCAGGTCAACCCACTCGACAGGGAGCAACAACCATGACATCCCCCGCTCACGCCTCCGACCGCCGATGCCGACCTCGTCGGCGCCTGCGGCGCCCCGACACGGATCGCGCCGCCACGGCGCTGCGGCGTCTCCGCCGCCTCGCGGTCGGCACGGTCATCGCGCTCCTCGTCGCGGCGCTCGGCGCGACGAGCGCGATGGCCGACCCCGGTCAGTTCGGCAAGAACCTCGGCGATCAGGTCAAGTCGCTGTCGACCGGGCTCTTCCTCGCGGTCGCCGGTCTCGTGACGCTGCCGATCCTCGGGCGGCGCGACGTCAACGGCGGCGTCGTCTTGGCGGGCCTGGTCGTCGTCCTCGGCGGGTTCATCTTCGCCCAGGACATGGTCAAGCATGTCATCGTCGATCTCTGGAAGACGCTCCCGGACGGGGCATGAGCGACAACCAGCTCATCCTCCGGTCGTACCGGCTGGCGTTCGAGGTCGAGCGGCGTCTCCATCGCATCGACCGCTTCCGGATCCCGGTCCCGTACGGCATCCCGCTCGTGGCGCTCGCGTACTGGGCGGCGGTGATGGCGGTGTTCCTGCTGCTCGGGACGCTGCCGATCGCCGGCGTCGCGCTGGGCGCGCTGCCCTGGCCCGTCCGCCTGGTCCTCCTTCCCGGCCTCGTGACGCGGGCTCTCTGCCGCCCGCGGCCGGACGGGCGGCCCACGCACGAGGCCATAGCCGCCTACGTCGCGTTCCTCGTGTCGGCGAGGCATCTTGTAGGACTCGCGCCTCCGCCTCGCGGTCACGGCTGGCTCGGCGCGGTCGCGATCGCCGCGGACGAGCACGCGGTGCGCTCCCCGCGCGGCGTCGTCCGCGGACCGTGCACGGTCGTTCTACAGCGGGCGGCGCGTCTGGAGCTCCGGGCGCGCGCGGTCTCGCTTGCGCTCCTCGATCGCGACGACGAGCTGCAGGAGCCGCAGGCCGTGGCGCTGTCGGCAGGGGCGCGGATGGAGGTGAGCCCGTGCGGCCGCCGCTGAGCTTCGCGTGGCGCAACGTCCTGTTCGGGGCGGACGCCGACGACGCCTGGGCGCTCTACCGCGTCCACACCGCCTCGTACGGCGGGCTGTCCGCGGCGGCGAAGATCGAACGGCTGGCCGCGCTGGCCAGCTACGCGACGGTCGCCGAGGCCGACTTCCAGATCCTCCGCGTGGCGCGGGCGTGGTCGGCAACCGTCTACGCGGACGCGGCGTCGACGCTGCTGGATCCCGCGCACGGGCACGCCGATCGCCTGGCCGGGCTGGTCGCCGAACACGAGGACCAGATCGGCACCGGCGGCGCGACGACCTCGGAGGTGTTCCTCTCCGTCCGGCTCGCGCCGCCGTCGGGCGTCCGCCCATCGCCACGCGGGATGCTCGGCGAGCTGCGCCGCGCGCTGGGCCTCAGCGACGCGCGGGCCATCTCACAGCGCCAGCTCGACGCCGTCCTCGATCGCGAGGGGACGGCTTTCGCGCGGGCAGGCGACTACCTCGACGTCGAGCGCGCGACGACGACCGAGTTGGTGTGGTTGCTCCGGCGCACGGCGCTGCGCGGACTGCACGAGCCGGAGTGCGATCCCTTGTGGCAGCCGCCCGCGCTGGTCCTGGACGCCGACGACGAGGACGGCGGGCGCCGGTTCCGGCCACTGGACGCCTGCATGACGGCGCTGCTCGACGAGCCGGTGACGGTCAGCCGCGACACGTTGGAGATCGGTGACACGGCGCAGGCCGTGCTCGTCGCCGGCGTGTTGCCGGAGACCACGGCCTTCCCGGGCCGGCAGGCCGAGCTGCTGTTCGCTCCGCTGGAGGCGGTCGGATTCCCGGTCGACGCCTGCTTCTCCGCGCGCTGGATCCCGAACGACGCCGCGCTGGCGCTGGTGCGCCGCCGGATCGTCGACGCCGATCATGCCTTCGACGAGGAGAGCCTCGGCGACCACGGCCCGACGTCGCGCACCGCGGCACGGCCGGAGCTGGTTCGCGACCTCGAGCAGGAGCTGACCGCGAGTGATCGCCCGCCGCTGCTCCGCGGACAGCTCGGCTATGCCATCGCGGCCTCGTCCTCGGCGGAGCTCGACGAGCGCGTGCGCACGCTGCGGCGCGAGCTGGCGCCGATCGCCCTGCACCGCCCCAAGGACATCCAGTTGCCCCTCTGGGTCGGCCACCTGCCCGCCCAGCTTCCGCGCGTGCGCCGGTACGACGACGTGCTCCTGCCCGAGCAGCTCGGCGCGATGGTCCCGACAGCGACCCATGCCGTCGGCGCCCGTACCGGCCTGCTGATCGGCCACACGATCTCCGGGTCGCGGCGTCCCGTGCTGTTCGATGTCCAGCAGGGCTCCCGCGAGGACGACGCGCCCGCGGTCCTGTGCACGGGCACGCCCGGCCGCGGCAAGACGACCACCGCCCAGCTCCTGGCGGTGCTGGCGTTCGTCACCGGGTCCTGGGTGGTCGACATCGACCCCAAGGGCGACCACCGCCTGGCCGAGGCGATCGGCGAGGAGCACGTCGACCACGTCGAGATCACCGCCGACGATCGCGACCGAGGTCGCCTCGATCCGATGCTCATCGCGCCGCGCGACATGCGCGTCGAGCTGGCCTACTCGTTCCTCACCGAGCTGCTCCCGGCGCCGGTCGCGCCGACGTGGCAGACCGAGATCCGCGCGGCCGTCGCCGAAGCCGTCGATCGCGGGGCGCGCAGCAGCGGCCTGGTGCTGGAGCGCCTGGAGCAGGGTGGGGAGGACGCGCACGCGGCGGCGCGCGCGCTGGAGATCCACGCGGCCTCCGGCCTCGTGCGACTGGGGTTCGCCGACCGTGGCACCGAGCCGCCGTCTGGCGCGCGCCGTCCGGTGACGAGCATGCGCATCGCCAACCTTGCCCTCCCGGAGGCCGGCACGCCGCGCGCGGAGCTGACGCCGGAGGAGCGCACCGGGCGCGCGCTGCTGCGGCTGCTGGCGGTTCACGCGATGGACCTGCTCTCCAGCGACCGCGCGCGGCACAAGCTCCTGATCCTGGAGGAGGTCTCGCAGCTGGTCGGTGACGCCGTCGGCCTCTCGCTGGTCATGCGGATCGTCAAGTGGTGCCGCAGCCAGAACGGCACGCCGATCCTCATAGACCAGCTGCTCGACGGCCTAGACGCCGTGGTCGACCTCGTCGGCTGGCACTTCGCCTTCGGCGTCAAGACCGAGCGCGAGGCCAAGCGGATCGTCAACCACATGGGCTTGGACGCCGACGACCCGAGACTCGTCTCGCGCCAGCAGCGCTTCCGGCGGGGGCAGTGCCTGGTGCGCGACTACGAGGGCCGCGTCGGCGCCGTGCAGATCGACCTGGGGAGCCTGCTCGCCGAGCTCGCCACCACGCCGCCGTCGCGTGGCGCCGCGCAGGACGATGACCAGATGGCGTTGTTGTAGGCGCTTGCTGCTCGCCGTCGCGGTGAGCGTCCTCGTCTCCGCGCCGAGCCCCGCCAGCGCGGAGACGACCCGGACGGCGTCGACAGCGGCGCCCGCCACGACGGCGGCGCCCGCCATGACGACGGGCGCCCCGCCGTCATCGTCTGACGACGCGTACAGCGACCCATCGCGCTCGCTCGGCGCGACGTCGCCGTCGTGTCGCTACGCGCTGTCGGACGTCGCGCGGCGGAGCTGCCGCGCGAGCGGTTCGGTGGCCGAGCCGCATCCGCTGAGCAGCTACGGGATCGACGTGCGCGTCGGGTTCTCGATCACCGATCCCGGCAAGTCGTTCCTGGCCGCGCTCCAGATGCTGGGCGCGGGGGTGTGGATGGCACTCCTGTACGTCGTCAAGGGCGTCCTGCTGTTGTTGGAGTGGTCGTTCTCGCTGGACCTCACCAACGAGGCGATGCCGCAGGTGCGAACGAGCCTTGCCCGCCTGCACGACCAGGCCTTCGGCGACTGGTGGCTGCTCCTGGCCATCTCACTGACCGGCCTCTGGGGGATCCACCGCGGGCTGGTCCAGCGGCGCACGACCGAGACGCTCGCCGGGTTGGCGGCCACCGTCGCGCTCATCGTTGGCGGCCTTGTGCTCATCAGTCGCCCCGACGACACCGTCGGCTGGATGGCACGGGCGACCAACGACGCGGGCATGACCGTGCTGGCCGCGGGCACGGGCGGCAGCGCGCGCAGCCCGCGCGACGCGCTGGCGTCCTCGATGGGCGAGGTCTTCGACACGACCGTTCGGCGCCCGTGGTGCGCGTTGGAGTTCGGCTCCGTCGACTACTGCGACAAGCGCATGGGGGACCGCGCGCATCCGACGAACGCCGAGGTCTGGTTGCAGTACCCCGCCCAAGGCTGGCAGCGTGGCCGGCTGCACACGTTGTTGGACAAGAAGCAGGGCGACCACTTCAACTTCGACCCGGTCCACAACACCAAGACGCTGCTCGGCATCGACGACGATCGCAAGCTGCCCGACGACGTCGAGACGCTCGTCCATCGCGATCCGCCGCGGGCCAGCCTGCAGGACGCGGGCGGGACGTTCCCGCGGCTCGCGCTGCTGGCGATCGTCCTGGTGGGCCTCAGCGGTGCCGTCGCCCTGTACTCGTACCTCGGCGTCCGGCTCGCGCTCGCCGCGGGCCTCGGCCTGGTCCTGCTTCTCATAGCCCCGCCGATGCTGTTGGCGCCGGCGCTCGGCGATGGCGGCCGCGCGACGTTTCTCGCGTGGCTCAAGCGCCTGCTGGCGGCCACGATCGCCAAGTTCATCTACGCCGTCTTCCTGACCGTCGTCCTCGCGGCCGGGCGCGTCTTCGGCAGCCTGGAGTTTGGGTGGTTCGGAACGTGGTTGCTCCAGGCCGCGTTCTGGTGGGGCGTTTTCGTCAAGCGCCACGACCTCATCAACTTCGTCGCCGGTGGGGTTCCGCACCAGCACGGCGAAGGGCTGGGTCGGGCGCTTTCCCACGGCTACTACGCGTGGATGCTCGGGCGCGGTGCCCGGCAGGCAGTGGGCCGCGCCGTCAGTCCGGTCGGTGCCGGCCGTGACGTGATCCAACGCGGGCGGCATGACCGGCAAGAGGCACGGGCCGCGGCCACGCGCTCGCTGGCCCAGGAACGCCTCGACACCCGTCATCGCGACGAGCTGGCGGCCGGTCAGACCCAGGGGCGCGGCGTCGTCGACCGGCGCGACGCGTTGCAGCGCGAGCTGCGCGCGACCGACCGCCGGCTCGCGGGGCACGACGAGGCGGTCGCCGTGGCCAACGCCACCAAGTCGAAGCCGCCCGCGCCCAACGCCGAGCAGCGCCAGCTCCTCGAGCACCGCGAGCACCTGCGCGGGCTCCTCTCCGACCCCGTGGCCGCGGAGGCCGAGCAGGTCGTTCGTCACGCCGATCGCAACCGCGCGCTCACCGGCGACCCGATCACCCAGAAGGACCTCGAAGTCCATCGCGCGCGCCGGTCGTCCGAGCTCCGAGACGTGCGGACCCCGGAGACGCGCGAGGAGCGCGATCTGCTCGCGGCCGCCCAGGCCGGTCCAGGCGAGCGGGCAGCTCAAGAGCGTGGACGTCGCTGGCTGGACGACGACGAGCTGAAGCGGCGCCGCGCGGACGAGCTGGCCGAGCTCCGCGCACGCCGACGTCGACAGCGTGCCGGGCGGGGGCGGCGATGAAGCTCGTCGGCGGTCTCGCGGCCTCGCTGCTCGCGGCGTTCGTGCTCCTCGCCGCCGTGCTCACCGGCTGGACGCTCACGTCCGGCGCGGCCGGTCAGACCGACTGCGCGGGCGCTGGGCTCGCCGGGACCGTCCCGGCGGAGCTCCAGCCGCTGTTCAACGATGCGGCCAAGACCTACGCCTTGGGTGCCGAAGGTCCGGCGATTCTGGCCGGCCTGACCAAGGTCGAGTCGGACTTCGGCCGCAACATGGGTCCGTCGAGCGCCGGGGCGGTGGGCTGGACGCAGTTCATGCCCGGCACCTGGCGGCAGTTCGGCGTCGACTCTGACGGCGACGGTCGCGCCGATCCCATGACCGCGGCCGACGCCATCATGTCGGCCGCCCGCTACCTGAAGCACTTGGGCGCCCCAGGCGACTGGCACCGCGCGCTCCTGGGCTACAACCACGCCGAGTGGTACGTCCGGAAGGTCCTCGACCAGGCGCGATCGCTGACCGCGAAGGACGCCTCGGCGGACGCGTCGCTCTGCACGGACGACCTCGCGCTGCCGAGCGGCGCGGGCGGTCGCCTGATCGGCGGCGGCCGGATCGTCCCGATCCCGGGAGAGCCCGGGATGACGATCGACGAGCGGCTCGTCCCGGACATCCAGTTCCTCCGGGCGAAGTTCCACGTCACCGTGACGGCCGGCTACGCCCCGACCGGCCACGCCCAGCACGGCGAGCATCCGCTCGGTCTCGCGGTCGACCTCGTGCCCGGCCGAGGGGGAACCTGGGACGACGTCGACGCGCTCGCTCGGTGGGCCGAGCCGCAGCAGAACCATCCGCGACCGCCGTTCCGTTGGGTCGGCTACGACGGCGACTCCGGCCACGGCCGCGGCAACCACCTCCATCTCTCGTGGATTCACGGAGCCGCGCCCAACGGGCCGCCGGCGCCGTGGGTCCAGGTCCTGATCGGAAGCTCATGAACAACGAGAAGAGCACCAACAAGACCGAGCCGAACGCGCCGATCGAAGGTCTCGGCTGGATGATCGGCGGGCTGGCCATCGCGACGATCGTCGGATGGGCGGTCGTCGTGCTCGCCGGGCTCCTGGGGCACGGGCACGTGCCGCCGGTGGGACCCGCGATCGGGCTCGTCTCGCTGCTGCGCGTCCTGGGCTCGGGCCACTGGTCCGATCCCGCCGCGGCGTACCCGCCTGACGTGCGCGGGTCGCTTCCGGGTCCGGTCCTCTGGTGGTTGTCGGCCATGGTGGTGATCGGCCTGACCGCGACGCTCGTCGCCGCGTTCCTCCGCCACGTCGAGCCCGAGATCGCGCGCGAGCGGCTCGGTCGGCGCTCGTTCGACTGGCGCGGAGCCCGTCCTCGGCCGTGGGCGCGGTACCGGGACCTGCGCACCGGGCGGTCGACACCGGAGGGCTTCTCGCTCGGCCGCCTCGATGGACGGCCGGTGTTCGCCGACGAGGAAGCTCATGTTGTCGTCATCGCTCCGACGCGGGCCGGCAAGACGACGCGCTGCGTGATCCCGTGGCTCCTCGAGCACGACGGCCTCGCCATCGTGACCAGCACCAACCGCGACGTCATCGTCGCGACCCGCGAGGCGCGCGAGCGACGGGGCACGACCTACATCTACGACCCGTTCGGCACCGAGTCGCTGAGCTGGTCCCCGCTCGCGGGATGCGAGCGCTGGTCGGGCGCGCTCCGACAGGCGCAGTGGCTCGCCGACGCCTCCTCCGACGGCGACTCCGAGATCGCCCGCTACTGGCGCGGTGAGGCCGCCAAGCTCCTCGCGCCCCTGCTGCACGCCGCGGCTCTCGGCCAGCGCGACATGGCCACGGTGCTCGCGTGGGTCGACGCGCAGGAGACGCGGACGGTGACCACGATCCTCAACGCCGCCAAGGCGGATGCCGCCCGTGAGCAGCTCCGCGCGATCACCGAGCTCGACCCGCGCAACCGAGGCACCACCTACATGTCGACCGGCTCGGTCCTCGCCGCCTACCGGTATCCGGAGGTCCAGGAGACCGATGAGGCCGGCTTCGCTCCCGACCGCTTCCTCGCCTCGGCGGCGGACACGCTCTTCCTCGTCGCCGAGGATCGGCATCAACAACTCGTCGCGCCCTTGTTGGTGGCGTTGCTGGCCGCGCTCCTGCACGAGGCGATCGAGAGCGGGGCCTTCCGAGACGGAGATCGCCGTCTCCGTCTCCTCCTCGACGAGGCCGCCAATGTCGCGCCGCTCGCCGACCTGCCCCGCACGATGTCCCAGGTCGCGGGCCACGGCATCCGCGTGGCCACCGTCTGGCAGTCGCTTGCCCAGATGCACGAGCGCTACGGCCGCGGCGCCGACACGATCATCGCCAACTCGACCGCCAAGCTCTACCTCGGGCCGATCACCGACGACGCGACGCGCAAGCACGTCGCGGGCGCGCTCGCGAGCCGCTCCGACGCGAAGGACGACCATGGCGCGACCGCGCGAGCGCTGCAGCAGCTCGTCGGCGATCGCGCGCTCCTGATCTCCGGGGCGCGCGCACCGGCCGTGACGACGCTGAGACCCTTCTGGCGCTGAGCTTCAACAAGACCGCCCGGAACGTCTCTATTCGAGCGTGTCTGCTTCAGAAGGGTCGTCGTGCACGTACATCGCGGCGTCGAAGGCTGCCCACACTGGCGCGAAGTCTCCACTGACATCGATGCCGTACCGGCCAAAGATCGCGACGATCCCCTCCTCGGCGATCTGGAGAGCGCTTCCGATCGCCTGCGGGCCGATCGTTCGTTCTGACGCTTGGAACGCGCCGATCCGGTGACCTCCGTGGATGGGCTCGTCGCAGATGACTGTGTCGCCGTCTCGCACGGACGGCCACTCACCGTGATTCTCGGATGACATCGGTACGAACGACAGGTCGTAGAGACGCTTCAGGTCGCACTCGATCGCCATCTTCCGGATGGTGGTGTCGGAAAAGGCGCCGACGTTGACGGGCTGCGCCCACTCGGCGAGCTCGAGGTTGACGCGGTGATCGAGGTACTCCAAGAACTGGCGCGCGTCGTCGTCAGGGTTGTCCCCGAAGTCGACCTTGATGTGATCTCTCAGGAGCTTGAGGTTCCCGAGGCCGTGCTCCTTGTACGCCTCAAAGAGTGCTGGGTCGTTTCGGCGGCTGAGCCATGCGCTCACGATGCGCGTCTCGACCAGAGGACGAACGTAGAAGCTCGCGGTCGCCGGCGACCACGCAGAGGGTCGATCGAGGAAATCGAGCACCAAGCGGTACATCCGGGACGCCATGCCGAACAGCACCGCGGTCGCGTCATCTGCTTCCGGGGCCGTGTAGGCAGTAAGTTGCGCGTCGCGCAGCTTGTCACCCAATGCTCGGGCAGCGTCAAGGAGCGTGCGAATCTCGGAGAGTTGGAGCACCGGCTCGGGATCGAGCGGGCCGTCGCCTTCATCTGTCATTGGGTTCTCGCTTACATCTACATGGAACCGGCACGGAGCCAGTTCGCGGCCGCGCCTCCAGAAGCCTCGGGCCCAGTCCAAGGACGACGAGTCCTCAGAGACTTCGATGCCGTGCATGCTGCCCCAGGTCGCGCGCATCATCGACTCGACCATGCGCTGCTCGCGCTCCGAAAGATTGTTGGGGTACTTCGGCGCCATCTCCATAACCGAGCCGACGGAGTACATGAACTTCCCGTGAGTCACCATTCGGGAGATAGCGGCCATGCGCAGTCGGGTGGAGCGCATCCCCGACTTGTCCATGTTGTCCTCGATCACGCTCTGAAGGAGCGGTATCCCGATGCTCGGGTCAGGTTCGAACGATTGGTCGCCGCCGACGAACAGCCAGGATGCAGGGCACGTCGGGAAGAGCGCGAGGGCGTGCGACAGGGCGGAGGGAATGGCGTGCGGTGTCTCGCGTTGGATCGCCTTCCGCGCGGCGATGCGATCGGCCTCTGGGACCAGTGCGAACGAACTCAACCGACCGTCCGCAATGCGCCGACCCTCTGGGACGAAGCGATCGATGACGTCCAAGGGCCGGTACACGGCGCGCCACTCCGACCGCCGCCCCAACATGACGGCGATCCACAAGAAGTCCGGCAGCATGTCGCGGTGCCAAGCAACCGTCTTGAGGTTGTCGTACTGCATCAGCGGCGGGATGAACCGCTTCCCGCGGCGGACGTGCCCTTCCAGCACAGATCCCTGCTTGGACCGCGAACCTCGGCGACGTCGACGTGGGTCCTCCTGCGACACGCTCCGACGTTAGCGGGGCGTACGGACTGCTTCAGTTCTCAAACGAGCGTCTCCGAGTATGACCCGAGCGCTTAACCGCTACGCCTTGGGTGGCGGCTTCTCGCTGACGATCGGCTTGCCGATCTCGCCGTCGACCGTCTTGACGTAGGTGGTCATCAAAGAGATCGCCCACTGACGGAACGCGAGCGCGGCATCGCGGGCGACCTCGGAGCGTTGGAGGATGGTCTCCTGTGCTGTACCGGGACCGAACGCGAGGCGGATCGCCGCCTCGTCGGCGTAGGTGAGCGTCGTGACGTTCGTGTCGCCGTCGTGGTGCGCGTAGGTCGGGAAGTCCTTCATGTCGGCGAGGACGGCGGCCAGCTCGTCATCGCTGGTGGCATCGGACTTGTAGGCGGGATCCGGCGACGGATAGTGGAACGTGTGGTGACGGATGCGCTCGAGCGAGCCCTTGCCAGCTCGTTGGAGGGCGCCGACCACGCGGGCGAGCTGCTTCCGCTCCGCGGCTGGAACCCGGGCCAGCAGCTTGCGGACGTCCGCGAACTCCTGGCGGTAGTAGTTGATGGCTTCGACGGCCTCCACCAGGTGCCCGGTGAGCAGGCGCACGCGGTAGGTGAAGTCCTGGCTGTGCTCCCGGTTCGAGCGGAGCAGGTCGTGCAGCGCGCGCTCGATGTCGTTGCGGGCCATCGACATGGCGACTACGAAGCGGGCCTCCGGCCTGTCTGGAGGGAACACGTCGGCGACCGGGTCGCCGGTGTCCTCGTCAGGTGGCTGCTCGTCACTCATGCGGGCGGGTCGACCGGGCGGGTCGACCACCAGATGGTACGGCTCGCGACCTGGAGCTTCTGCGCGACTCTCGCGTGCGACTGCGGAGATCGGGATCGCGATTGGCGCCTACGCCGGCCATCAGCGCGACGGGGGTGCTCTCCAACGCCGCGGCCACCCGTGCGATTGTCCGGACGCCCGGATCGATCTTCCCGCGCTCGATCCGCCCCCAGTACGACGCGTGCATGCCAGCACGGTCGGCAACGATCTCCTGCGTCAGGTCCAGCGCCTTGCGGCGCGTCCGCACGTTGGCCGCGAACTGCCGGAGCGGGTCGATGCCTGAGGAGCCCGGCCTCGGCGCGATGACCACTGCCGTTGGGGGCGGCGCATCCTTCAGCGCTTTGATCTCGTCGGGATCGAGGTGCCGCAGCTCGATGTACGCCCACCCGCCGGGCATGGATGGGGAGGAGTACCGAGCCACGACCTCGTCCTTGAACCTGAAGTCGCAGACCGAGCAGAGCCCGGTGGCACGTATGCGTTCTCCTCTGGGTGGCATGCGTAGTCAAGAGGGGCCGGAGCGGCAAACTCGCCCCTACAGCTCCATCCCCGGACCGTCGATGTCGGGCGCGCGCGGCAGTAGGTCAACCGCCGGCGCGGAGGCGGAGACGAGGGTCGCGGCATCGCGCATCCACCGCTCTCGCTCAACGAAGCCGGCAGGGCAGACGCCGAGGGTCGCGGTCGCTTCTCGATCACAGAGGACGATGCGCACCTGGTCCCGATCGATCGTGACCGGCGCGAGCGCGTGCTGTTGCAGGGGCCGGTCCGCGGCGACCCCGACGCTGGCCGCCTCGGCCTGCTGCGACCATCGTTCGATCGCCTCCATCTGCTGACCGATCTCGTGCTCGATGGCGGCGTGGCGCGACCGTCGCAGCCGCCCCAGCTCGGCCTGCTCCGCGCGCATGGCCTCGATCCGCCGCCGACCGGCCTCGATCTCGCGCTGGGCTGCCTCACGGCTCGATCGCCCGCGCCGGCGCGGTCGGCGACGTCGAGCGCCAGCTCCTTGCGGCGGCTGGGCGTGAGCATCGCGACGACGTCCTCGGCGACGACGTCGTGATCCGGCTCCAGCCCCGGCAACGCGCGCTCGACCGAGCCGGGGGAGACGATGTAGAAGCGCGCCTGCGATCGGTGCCGGCTCAGCGCTGTGTACCCCCACTCCCGGTAGAGCTCGTCCGAGCCGAGGACGAAAGCCTGGTCGACCGTCGCGCCCTGCGCCGCGTGCGCGGTCAAGGCGTAGGCGTGATCCAGCCGGCCCTCGTCGAGGTACGCGGAGTCGAGCCTGCGCTCCGTGCCGTCCGCGATCTGGAGCGAGACCGTTCGAGCCTCTAGGTCGACGCCTACAACTTCGCCGCGCATGCCGTTGACGACATCCGCGCGGCGATCGTTGTGGCGCGCGATCACGCGGTCGCCGACGGCGAACGCGCGCTCGCCGGCCGCCAGCTCGTCGGTGCCCAGGCGGCCGTCGCGATGCATGCGGTGCCGCGCCCGCGCGTTCAGCTCGGCGACGTCGGCCCGGCGGTGGGCGATCATGACGGCGTCGTCGCCTTCGGCGCGGCGACTCGCCTCCCACCAGTCGTCGACGAGCGTGTCGCGAAGCTCGTCTGCCGTCGGCCGGGCGACGAGCCGCCCGCGATCGCGATAGGCCTCGCTCCACGTGCGGACCTCGCCGCGACGCAGCTCGGCGAGCGCGTCGCGGTCCCAGACCTCGGCCTGGCGGTGGACCTGGTGCAGCTCGACCGCGCCCAGCTCGCGCGCGAGCCGCCGGAACGCCCCGCCTGCGTCGATCTCCGGCAGCTGACGGTCGTCGCCGACGAGCACGAGCTTCGACTGCGTCTCGGCGGCGTGGCGTGCGAGCCGGTCGATCGTGCGCGAGCCGACCATGCCCGCCTCGTCGACGATCAGGACGGAGCCGTTGACAAGGCCATTGCCTTGATCGATGTCGAGCAGGAGCCGCGCGATCGTGGCGCTGTCGATGCCGGCGAGCGACTCCATCTCCACCGCGGCGCGCGCGGCCAGGGCCGCTCCGAAGACGCGAACGCCCGCGGCCTCCCATGCGTCGCGCGCGGCGGTGAGACCGCGGGTCTTCCCGGTGCCCGCCGCCGCGCGGACGACCTGCACGCCGTCGCCCGACGTCGTCAAGCTACGCGCCATCGCCGACTGCTCGCCCGCGAAGCGCTTCTCCCGCGCGAGCCGCTCGTCGACCTGGTCGGGGACGAGCGCGGCGACGCCCGTAGCGCGGCGGTGAACGGCGTCGGCGACCAGGCGATCCTCCAGCGCGAGCATTTCGGGTGTCGAGTGGCGGGGGCCGCCGAGGTGCCCGCGCCGGCCGTCACGCTCCAGCTGGATGGCGTGGCGGGAGTCGAGCCAGCGGTCGGCCAACGCCTCGATCCGCTTCACGGTCGCGCCCTCGCGATGGGCCTCCGCCCAGTCCCGCAGGACGTCGCGACGGTCGAAGGTGGAGGACTGCTCCGTGATCCCGCCGGGCGCGGCCATCGCGTCGGCGGTGGCGGTGAGGTCCGGCTCGACGGTGCGGCCCGGAGCACGGCGGTCGAGGACCAGCGACAGCACCTGGCGGTCGAGCCCGAGCTCCGCGGCGCGTGCGCGCCATTCCTCGCGGAGGCGACCGGTCGGCACGTTGTAGTCCTTGGCCTTGCGGGTCTCCAGCGCGGCGACCTCCGCCGCGCGCGCGGACCGCGCGCCGAGGCGCGCGAGGCGCTCCCGGATCTCCTGACTGCGGCGCGAGAAGTGCTTCAGGACCTCGTCGTCGATCCCGCTGATTTCCGCGACGCCGTTGTGGACGGGCTCCCACTCGACGCCGAGGTTCTGGGTCAGGTGGTGGCGCAAAGCGGCTTGGTAGAGGAAGCCGGCGGTGCGGGCATGGGCGTAGAGCGCGCGGCCGTCGAGCGCGGTGGCGGAGCCGGCGGCGGTGGTGGTGTTGGCGACGACGGAGTGGGTGTGGAGCTGGGGGTCCCCGGCACGCGAGGTCCGGTGACGGAAGGTCGCGATCGTCAGCCCGTCGCCGCGCAGGCGGTGCTTGCCACCCCGGCCGCGCCGTGTCCAGGTCGCGTGGCGCTCCACGTAGTCGAGCGCGTCGCGGATGGCTTCGTCGTGGGCTTCGCGGGCGGCCGCGGAGACGCCCGGGTCGCCGATGCCGTAGATGATCGAGACGGACTTGGGCGCGGAGAAGGTGAGGTCGTAGGCGAGGACCTTCTTGGGGTTGGCGGTCGGCTCGGTGAGGACGTTGAGGAACTGCTCGTCCTCGACGGCGCCGTCGAGCCCGCGGTCCTCGGCGCCGTGACCGTGCCACTGGCCCTGGGCTTCGCCTCGGTGGGTGTAGTAGTCGTCCTTGCCCTTGGCGACGGTGTCGATGTAGTAGCGCGGATCGCCCTGTCCGCCGCCGACCTTGCCGATCGAGAGCATGTCCCGTAGTCGACGGGGGAGCCCAACCACCCTCGCGCGATCGCACCCGGTGCAAGTGTGTGCCGGTCCTAGTGGTGGGGGCCACCAGAACCGTGAGGGTGCTGCTCAGTGCTCGTCGCGGACGAGGCGAAGGTGGCGCCTGGCGCGCGTGAGGTGACGGTTGACGTTGGTCTTGGTGACGCGTCGGAGCGCGGCGATCTCGTCGTAGGAGAAGCCGAGGATGAGCAGGGCGAGCGTGTCGCGCTGCCTGGGCGGCAGCGCTGCGAGGACGCGGAGCGCGTCGCGTGCGGCGGTCTGCTCGGCGAGTGCGTCGCGACCGGGATCCAGGCCCGGGAACTGCTCGATGCTGGGCTCCCGTGCGTCGCGCTGGTAGAGGCGCCAGGCTTCGCGGACGGCGACGGTGCGCAGCCACGCGAAGAGGGTCGGGCCGCGGTCGGGCTGGTGACGCATCAGCTGCAGCCATGCGAACGAGCACGCGTCCTCGATGACGGCGTCGTCGGCGTTGACGAAGCGGCGGACGGCGGCGCGCAGCGCGGCGCTGTGGGTCTTGTAGAGCTGCGTCTCGTCGCCTCGGAGCGGACACGCCTGGGGCGGTTCGTGAGCCACGATCTCTCCTGTCGGTGTGGTGGGCTCGGTCGGGGCCGGCCCGCCCGGCGCGCGCAGTCCGGTGGTCCATGGAGAGATCGAGGTGCCGCTGGCGTTGGCCACCGGGCGAGCACGTCGGGCATGCTCGGCTTCCGTGCCGAGCCGCCAGGGCGACAGGTTCAGTGGCGTTCGAGGTCGACGCGCAGGCGCTCGACCAGGGTGTCGGTCAGCGCGTCGAGGACGAAGCGGGCCGCCGCCCGCCCGGCGGGCGTCGTGACGATGCCGTCGCGCGGCGTCACGCCGCTGGTGATCTGCAGCGTCGCGAGCAGTTCGTCGAGGCCATCCGCCTCGCCCAAGACTCCGAAAGCGAACCGCATCACGGCGTGGACGTCGTCCAGGCGCGGTGGCACGGGCACCGGCATCACGCCTCGCCCTCCAGGCGCTTGAGCTCCCAGTAGACGACGACGGTCTCGAAGTTCGCAGCGACGCGGTCGCCGTGCTCCGCTGCGCGCGCGAGCAAGTGCGGGTAGATGGCCAGCGCGCCGGTACCGCGACGCAGCATGTACTCGGCCAGTAGGTCGGCGAGGATCTCGTCCTCCTCGCGCAGCTCCTCGCGCTCGACCGGGTCGTAGTAGTGGTCCTCGCACATCACGCCACCTCGTTGTCGGGGTAGAGATGCAGCAGTGGGATGTCGTCGCAGCGGCGGGCGTGCTCGACGTAGTGGGTGACGAGGCCGAGCAGCTCGTCGTGGGAGGTCAGGCCGCGCTCGACGACGTAGGTCCGGCCGTCGCCTTCGGCCGGAGCGTCGGTGACGCGGACGACGCCGAGGATGCGCTGGCCGCGGACGATCCGCTGGCCGGAGGCCACGGAGTAGCGCGACAACTCGACCAGCGCGCCGACCGACGCGGCTTGTGGTGGTGCTGGGTGGTGATCGGGCATGGCCGACGCTTTGCGCGCCGGCGCGGGGTGGGAGCAGGTCCTTGTCCTCGGAACCTGGCTGTTGATGGTCTTGTCCGGACGAGGCCTGCGACCGCCCTGAGCCGGCGTGCTTGGCTACGGACAGGATCCGAATCAGCCGCCCAGCACCAACCCCATGCGCTTGCTCGTCACGACCTGGGGATGACTCGCTCCGCGAGACGGCAGGCCACCCGAGCGACCAAGTCCTCCACCTCGATCAGCGTGGTCGGCTCGACGCCGTCCCAGACACCGGCGATCTCCAGCGACGTCGTCCGACTCGAGGCCAGGTCCAGCTCGGCGCAGATGCCGGCGGCGGCTGTGTCGACGACTTGTGCCTCCTGGCAGTAGGTCAGTCGCAGATCGGTGCTGAGGCGCTCCAAGCGCTCGACCAGCAACGCCATGATGTAGACCAGCTCCTCGGCCTGAAGCTCGATCGGGAAGCGAGAGTTGATCGACACCGTCGCGATCTCCCAGACGACGACCCCGATCGCGTCTATCGGCCCAGGTTGCACCACGACCTCGTAGCCGATCTCGCGTCCGAGGCCCCAGAGCGCGTCGATCACGACGATCGCCCGGGTGCTCTGCGTCGTTGGCATCAAAGGCCTCCGTGATCCGGGGCGCCGCCCGGTGCGGCACCGTCGCCTAGGTCCATGGCACGCACGGATGCGTGCCACCGTGGCCTTGGTCGACGGGCGCACCGGGCACCCCTCGGCCTACGTCTCGTCAGGGGCCGCCTGTTCGCGGGCGCGCGTCAGCGCCTGCTCGTAGTCGGTGTTGGCCCGCGCGACGGCGCGCTCCAGCCGGGCCATGGTCGCCGGAATCGCCGGGCGGCAAAGCTTGCGCAGCGCCTTGGCGGCGTGGTCTTTGTGCGACGTCCACCGGGTCGCGGGCGCCCGCTGGCTGCCGTTGACGACCAGGCGGCTCGCGTGCTGCTCGGCGGCGATGACCACCAGCGCGCGGCCGTAGAGGTCGGCGGCGGTCTTGGCGCCGTCGATGAACTTCCACAGCCAGGCGATCGCGGCCTGCGGGTCGCGGTGGTCGCCGTAGTCGTAGCGCAGGCGCCCACGGCTGCCGTCCTTGCGGGTCTTGGTGACGTCGGTGCGCAACTCCTCGATCAGCAGGCGAACCCCACCGGCGGCGACGCGGGTGATCCGATCGCCGCTCTGCGTGTAGGGGGAGCCGTCGGGGTCGGAGCCGAGCAGGGCGTAGACGAAGAACCGCGCGACGTCCATGTCGGCCGGGTCGACGCTCGCCAGCTTGTCGATGAGCGCGCGACCGAGGTCGAGGTTGACGCCGTGGGCCTGGTCGGCCAGCTCCTGCATCTGCGCGTCGCGATCGCGCTTGGCCACCGCCGCCGGATCGACAGGCTTGTCGGTGGCCTTGCTCGCCGAGCGCTCGGCGGCCCGGTCGGCCACCTTCTGCTCCAGCGTGGCGTGGGTGCGCCTGATGGCGGTCTTGACCAGCTCGCGGTAGAGGGCGCGGTCGACGATGAGCGGACGGCCGCGCTCGAACTCGATCAGCACGCCTGCCGCGCGGGCCTGATCGACGTCCTCGTCCTCGAAGCGCACGGTCGGCGGTCCGTAGGCGTGGCGGTCGAGCTGCTTGTGCAGCTTCTCGGCCTCGGCGTAAAGCTCGTCGGTCTTCTTGCCCAGCCGCAGCTCTGCGATCTCGCGGCGGTCGACCGTGGAGAGGTGGGCGGCGAAGACCTTGCGGTCACCGGCGTGCGTGAGCGCCGCGTCCAGGACCCAGCCGGGCTGGCTGGCGAGCCGCTCGGCCACCGCGGCGTTGCCGTCGTCGAGGTAGGCGATGAGGGCGTCCAGCAGCTGGGGCGCGACGGCGCCGATCGCGCGCAGCTGATCGACGGCGGCGAGATGGACGATGCCCTCGCCGACCATCTGCTGGGCGCGCTCGGGCAGCTCGAGGAGCTTGACGCGCGCGGTCACGCGCGCCTTCGGCCAGCCGAGGGCCTGCGCGGCGCCGTCCTCGGTGAGGCCGCCGTCGAGCATCGCCCGCACGGACTTGGCCTCCTCGTAGGGGTTGAGCTGCTTGCGGACGATGTTCTCGACCGCGCGGTCGGTGTGCTCGGTCTCGGCGTCGCGCAGGACGTACGGGACCTCGGCCAACTTGATGGACTCGGCGGCGGCCATGCGGTGGAAGCCGGCGACCAGCTCGAAGTCGTCGTCGCGCTCCCGCAACACGACCGGCACAAGCATGCCCTTCAACTTGATCGAGCCGGCCAGAGCCGCGACGTGCTCCTCGTCGAGGCCCCGGACGTTGTCGGGGATGTGGATCCGCGCGACCGCGACGGTTCGCGTGGACGTCATGGTGGTGGACATCTGCTGGTTCTCCTGTCGGAGTCGGGACCCGCCGGGGTGGCGGGCCGGTCATCCGCCATCCGCACGCCCGCCTGGGCGTGCCACCCTCGGGTGGCGGTCGGTCCGCCAGCCCGGCGGGCTGGTTGGGACCAACCGGCCGCGACGCTGCGCCGGACGTCGACGAGGCCCACCGGTGATCCGGCCGCGGATCAGCCTGCGGTGCTCGCGAGCACCGCTGCGGAGGCACGCCGCGCCGATCACGAGCGTCCCCGCTTCCAAGCGGCCGTGCTGCCGTAGCCCTCGGTCTCGATCTCATGACGGACTCGGGCGGCGTCGCCGCGCCCGGTGGCCATCTCGTCCTGCACGGCGCGGACCTCCCGGCGGCGATCGGCCACCGGCTCGGGCGCGCGGCGCTTCAACTCGGCGATGGCTCGCGAGGCCTCCGCTCGCGTGCGCAGCGGGACGAAGCTCACGCCGCGCTGCAGCGCCAGCTGCCGCAGGTAGCGCTGCTGCTTGGCGGTCGGTGGAGGCCCCGCGGTTGAGGGCTGGTGCTCGGTCATGGCCGCGCCGCAGCACGGCGCGCGGGAACGTCGAGGGCTCGCTTCGGCCAGGACCCGCAGAAGCGACGGGTAGCGCAGGGGCCTGCCGTCCGCCCAGCGCGCCGTGCTATCGGTGGCCGGACCTGACCGAGCACCAACCCACGACCTCAGACCGAGCGTGAAGGGCGTGCGGAGCGACCGGCCGACGGCAGGATCGCCCCGCACACCCTCGGGCAACTTCAGCTCGGCAACTGGTCGGGACGGTGGGGAAGGACTGCGTCCTCGATGCGTCGCGCGAGGCAGTCGATCGTCTCGGCGGCCTGCTCGATGGTCTCCAGCGGCGCGCGCTCCGACCACGACGCCAGGTAGGGGATCGAGTAGCTCGACGTGTCCAATCCCAGGCTGGCCGTCACCGTGAAGGCGACCGCCTCGACGATCAACTCCTCCTCGGCGTACGTCACCGGCGGGCGGTCCTCCTGCTCCCGGATCTCCTGCATCAACATGTGCGACAACTCGTGCACCAGCGTCTTGACCCGCTGGTTGACCGAGTTGTTGGCGTTGAGGCAGATGCGGCGGCGGCCGATGTTGCAGTAGCCGCCGATGTTGTCGTCCAGCAGCTCGGTGTACACGCTGTAGTCGCTGTCGGCGGCGACGGCCGTCAGCGGGCGAAGGGCCCAGGCGAGGTCATCGCCCTCGACGGGAGAGATCGGGGGCTCCAGCACCGCAGGCCGGGCGGGCTCGGGCAGCGGGTCGACCTGAGAGCGGTCGAAGACCGGACCCATCCGGAACCGGATTCGGGGCTTCTTGTCCTTGTCGGCGCCGGCCGCCTCCCACTCGGCGATCGCCTTACGGCTCGGCGGCACCGGCATCCAGATGTACAACGCCTTCTCGCCCCGCCGCACGCAGTAGCCGAGCTCCAACCACTTCCGAAAGCCCGTGACGTAGGTCGCCTCCGGACACTGCATCGCGATCAACAGCTGGTTGGCGAAGCTGTAGTTGTGGAACTTCGAACGGGCACGCAGCCAGCTCCTCCAGCCCTCGCTGGACTTCAGCGCCTCGACGGCTTGCGCGGCACGGTGGCGATCAGCCTCCCGTCGTTCCTGGCGCTCGGCCTCGGTCGTGATCGACACGAGATCCTCCTCTGCCGAGGTCCCGCCGGCTGCGGGACCGTTGCCATCCCGCCGCACGCACGGACGCGTGCCATCGTGGGGTGGCCGGTTCACGCAGCTTGTCGGGGAACCGAGAGGGTTCCGCGCTTCGCGTGGGCTCAGCAGTTCGGGTTAGTGGCGACAGGCCCGCAGGTGAAAGGCGCGTGCTGCCCGGGCCAGGGCCATGCTCCGACGCAGCGCCGAAACTCGATGTTCCGCCAACTGGGGTATTAGCCCACCCACCAGGCGCGTACGATCTCTCACCAGGTGCCTGCCACGCACGCCGACCCTGAGCCCGACGCGGCACCGCGCCGCAACGCACCCGGCGACGGTGAGCGTCGCGCCCTGCGCGGATACCTGCCTCAGTACAAGATCTCGGCCGCTCACATTCTCGCCGCATGCGAGCAGGGCACCCTCGTCGCGGTCGCGGTCGCCGACCCCGAGGCCGGGCGCGTCGACGACTTGCAGGTCCTCACCGACGGCCCCGCCGGCCCGCGGGTCGACGCCTTCCAGGTCAAGTGGAGCCAGGACGCCGCGCCGCTGGCCGACGCCGAGCTCCGCGCGCTGATTGCCGATGCGGTTGACGGCCGCACCCGCCTCAGCGGCGCCTGGACCGACCGCCGCGACGCCGCCGGTGCCCCGCCTGTCCGACGCATCGTCGTGCATCTGCACACCAACCGGCCCTTGTCGACCGCCTCGCTGCGCGGCGACGCCGGCCGCGGGCGCGACCTGACGCTGCCGCAGTTTCTCCAGGACGTCTGGCGTCCAGCCCGCAACGGCGCGGTCCAAGACCTCGGCGACGTCCCTGAACCCTGGCGCGACTACGTCGAGCAGCTCGCCGTTGACGCCCGCGTGACGGTCCCCGAGCTGCTCGCCGCCGCGCCCGACATCGCCATCGAGACCGGCCGAGAACTGCCCGAGGACGCCGAGCTCGAGCCCGCCCGCGCCACGCAGATGCTGCGCGACATCAACGCGCTCGTACTCGGACTCATGGCCGCGGTGACCGACAAGCGAAACCTCGTGGTCGTCGAGACGCTGCCCTTCTTGGAGCTCGTCGGCGAGGGCTTGGCCGATCGCTGGCAGCCGCGCTCGACCCACCACTTCCCCGTGCCGCCCGACGCTCAGGCGATGGTCGACACCGAGCGCGCGTTGGCCACGTCACTGGACGAGCTCTCGCAGGGCTATCTGTTCCTCACCGGCAGCCCCGGCTCTGGCAAGTCGACGCTGCTGACCTCTGCCTTGACCGGCGATCCGCGTCTGGTCGCCCGCTACTACGCGTTCGTTCCCGAGGACGACACCGCCACCCGCGGCGAGGCCCACGCGCTACTGCAGGACCTCCTGCTCGCGCTCGACCGCCGCGACCGCCTGCGGACGCTCGCGCCGCCGCGCGAGCAGCTCTCGCTGCTGCGCCAACGGTTGCGCACGCGCCTGCAGGAGCTTGGTGCCCAGGCTCGCGCCGCCGGGGCGGTCGCGATCGTCCTGATCGACGGCCTCGACCACGTCCTGCGCGACCCGGCGCCCGAGCTGCCCCTACTCAACGAGCTGCTTCCCGCGGGCGAGGTACCCGACGGCGTCCTGTTCGTCGTCGGCACGCGCAATGTCGAGGACCTGCCCGAGCACCTGCAAGCCGAGGCCCGGTTGTCGGGCCGTCATATCCGGATGACGCCGATGAGCCGCACCGCCACGCTTGCCCTTGCCGCCCATGCAGGCCTGCCCACCGCGATCGCCGAACGCGTCTGGCAGGTCTCCGACGGCCACCCGCTCCTGGCCCGCACCTTCACCAAGCTTGCCACCGGCCGCGAACCCCAGGACGCCCTCGAAGCGCTCGCCGGCATCCCGCCGCTAGACGGCGAGGCGATGCGCTACTACGAGACCGTCTGGGGCGACCTGCACGACGACCAGGACCTCGTCGTCCTCCTGGGCCTCGTCTGCCGTCTCCGCGGCCCCATCGATCTCGCCTGGTTGCAGGCGGGCGGCAGCAGCCCGGCGAGCATCGAGCACCTCGGCCGCCTCGAGCACCTCTTCCGCTCCGGCTCCGGTCGGCGCTGGACGTTCTTCCACGACTCGTTCCGTGAGTTCCTACGCGCCCGCACCGCCTTGCGCCTCGGCGTTCACGACCCCGACAAGGAGCGCGCGCTGCACGCCGAGCTCGCCGAGCGCTGCGCCGCGACGCCGGCCGACCAGCCTCAGGCTTGGGAGCAGCTGCACCATCGGCTGCGTGCCGGCGAGACGGCGGCTGTCATGCGGGGCGCCACGCCCGAGTTCTTCCGCGCGCAGATGCTCGCCCTGCGCCCGCCCGGCGACGTGCTGCCCGACGTGCGCGAGGCAGCCGCCGCCCTGGCCGCTGAGCACGACGCCGTCGCCGCAGTGCGCCTGTCCCTGGCGGCAGCCGAGTGCCGGATGCGCGACTACCAGCAATCAGTCGACCGCGACTTCCTCCGCCTGCTGCTTGACCTCGGGCATGAGGACGCCGCCCTCGCCCACCTGCGCCATGTCCGCGAGATTGCCGGCCGGGATGACCGGACGACCCTGGCGCTTCGCCTCGTCGTTGACCTCCACGACCGCGGGCTGAAGGCCGAAGCCGCACGCGTCTTCGGCGACTACGAGCCCCTCGAGCTGCTGTCCAACCGCCCGCGGCCGGACGCGTACACGGCCGTCCGCTCGCTTTGGGGCACGCTCTACGCGTGGGCGCAAGCCGCGGTCCTCGTCCACGGCGCCGCTTACGTCATCGAGCATGCTGCGCGCCTTGTCCTAACGCGGGCCGACCTCGATCATGGCGACGATCCCGCCCAGGCCGCCGCTCTCTTGCGCAACAACGTCCTATGGTCGGCTGCGGGAACCGCCGCCTACCGCGAGGACGAGGACGCGGCGCGCGCCCTGGTCGCTGCCTTCGACGACGACGACCTCGGCCGACGCGTGCGAGCCGCGACGCTGCTCGACTTCGCCGACGCGGCCCGGCGCGCAGGGAAGACGGAGTGCGCGGCCGAACACCTCGACCGTGCCCTGGACGGCCTGAAACCCGGCGCCTTGGACGAAGACGACGCGATCCAGGCGGCCGAGCTGCTCTTCCGCTTAGGCCGCCCCGCCGACGCCGCCGACTGGGTCTCCGCACTGGCGCCGATCGTCCTCCCGCCCAGCGCAAGCAACGACCGTGACGACCAAGCGTGGCGCTTGCTGCTCAAGCGCCTGCGTCTGCACGCCGCACTCGACGGCGCCCTGGAGCCGGTCGTCGTGTTCCCCGACAGCAGCCAGCGCTACGAGCAGGCGCGCGTCATCGTCGCACGTCACGTCGTCGTCCTCGGCAACCTCTGTGGCCGCCAGTGGCGGGGCGAGCCCGTCGCCGCCGCGGAGGTCACCGGCGCCGTCCAGCGCGTGTTCGCCCTGTGGGACCACGGCTCGCGCCGCGACGTTCGCGACCTCTGGAGCGCGCTGGGAGGGCGCCGGGTCATTGCTGAGGGCTCGATCGCCCTTGCCCGCGCGCTCGGCCGCGACGCCCTCCGCGCGCTCTGGGAATGGTGGGAGCAGCGCTGGGCGCAGCCGGGCAACGCCCGCAGCGGCGGTCTCGAGATTGTCGGCACGTTCGCCAGCGCGGGCATCGGCGCCGTCTCGACGCGCGAGCGGCTCCGCGCCTACGCCGCCGCGACCGCCCTGGACCTCGACGCCGAGTTCTCCACCTGGATTGAGATCGCGCACGCATGGCTGCAGGCCGATGACGCCGACGCCGCCCGCGAGGCGCTCACTCACGCCACCGCTGTGTCGTTCGGCATCGGCTGGCGCAAGGACTACCAGCTCACCACCTGGATCCAGCTCCTCCGCCCGCTCCTCGAGGGCCCCGGAGGCGCCGTGCTGGCCGACTGGCTCGTCGACCGCATCGCCGACCTTGATGAACGTGCGGAGGCTGGCGCCGCCGAGGACGCCGCGCGGACGCTGCTGGAGGTCGTCGGCTCGGCCCGTCCCGGGGACGTCCTTGCCATGGGTCGCGCGCTGCGCGACCGCGGCGTCCTTGACGTCGACGATCTCGTCACCGCGACGCTCGGCGCCATCGCCGCTACAGCCGGCGAGGGTTGGTGGACGATCGTCGCCGAGATCCTCGTCCCGATCGGCGCCGCTCCGATCGACCTTGAGCGCGCCCGCGCTGCGGCGCCCGACCGAGCCACGCTCCAGCGCCGCCTACGCGCCGTCGCCGACCGCGTCGCCGTCGAGGGCCGCCCCAGCGACCGGCGGGCGTGGCGCCGGGCTTTGATCGACGCCGCCTCGCCCCATGGCCTCGGCCCGTCCGACCTCGGCCTGGCCCCGTCCGACCTGACTGTCGGCGACGAGACGCCCGAGCGGCATACGGCGCGGGACGACGACGAGCCAGCGCCGTCGACCGACCCGCCGACCCTCGACGAGCTCCGCGCCCGCGCGCAAGGCACGACCGAGGGCGCCGGCCCGGGCGCCGAGCTGGCCGCTGCCGAGCTGGCCGCCGGCGACCGGGACGAGGCGTGGAACTGGGCGCGCCAAGCAGTAGAGCGCAGCACCGCCCAGGACTGGAATCGGATGTGGAGCGGTGGGCCAGCGCTGCGCGCCGCCCGCGTCCTGCACGCGATCGATGGCCCGCGCGCCCGGCCGCTGATCTTCGCCCGCTACGCCGCTCACGCCGCCGAAGACAGCTTCCTCCTCGGATCGATCGCTGACGACCTCGACCACGTCATCGACGTCTTCGCCCCGGTCGATGGTGACGCCGTGGCGCGCGAGGTCCTTGTCTATGTCGCCGCGCTGGCTGGCGTGCCGGCGCCGGACCTCAGCGATCCGGGCCCCGCCGTCGTCGACCAGCCCCATCCCACCGGCAGCGCCGGCTCCGCTCTCGAGCCCCGCCTCGTCGCTCAGCTCGTCGCCTGGCTGCTTGGCGAGTTGCACCTCCTGGCCTGGGCGAGCGCCCAGCGCGCGCTCCTGGCGCTACTGCGCCACGGCGATCCGACCGCGGCCTCCGCACAGGCCGCCATGCTCGCCGACGCGTCGATTCCGCCCGAGCGGATCATCGACGTGGTGCGCGCCGCCATCGCCGACCCTCCGACGCCTCTGCCCGACCAGGAGACCATGGTGGCTTGGCTCACCGCCCACGCCACCGGGCCGCGCCTGGACCTGCGCGCCGGCGCCGCCGACCTGCTGGACCGCCTAGGGGCACCCGCGCCGCCGAACCCGCCCGCCCGCGACGCGCCCGCCAGCCTGCAGCTCGTCGTTTCCCGTGCACCAGAGGTCCTAGCCGGGGCCGCCGACATCGGCGCCAACGACCTCGACGAGATGCTCGGTTACGACGAGCACGAGATCGCGCGGCTCGCGCGCTCCGCAGGCGTCGACCGCCACGCGCTTGCCGAGCGGATCCGTGCCCGCGCAGCCGACCACGCCGCTCGCCTGCCGACGGACCGGCAGGCCGCCGAGGGCTCCACCATCCTGGGCTGGGGCTTCGTGCGGCCCAGCGCCCAAGCCGTCGCGGCCGCCCAGCACGAGGTCGCCGCCGAGCTCGTCGATGCCGGCCTCCTCCCGGCCCGCGTCGCGCTGGCCGCACTCCGCTCCCTGACCGCCAGCCACGGTGATCTGCTGAGCCGGCGCCCTGCGCGCCGACCGCCGTGTGTGGCCACCGCGGCACCGCTCGCCGAGCGCGCGACGACCGCGCTATCACGCGCATGGATCGACGACCTCGGCGACGCGGCCGCGCGCCTTGCCCGAGACGACGACGGCTGGGCCGTCATCGGCGAGGTCACCGAGCTCGCGCTGCTGGACCGCTACAACACCCGCGAGGAGCGCGACCAGGGCCTTGCCCTCATCGACGCGCCCGCGTTGTTCACGCCCGTACGCCGCGCTCTGGGCGATGCTCGCGACGTCGGCCCGCTGCCGCCCGGGGCGAGCTTGATCATGCGCAACGCGCTTGCCGGCCTATCGTTCGCCGACGGCTACATCGGTCTGCACCCCGAGGCCGCCCGCGCCGCCGGATTGGCACCGGACCCCGACGACCCGCTTGCGTGGCGCCTGGATGGCTCCCCGGTCGTGCGGTCAGTCTGGTGGCGCTCGGGGTTCGCGTGCTGGCCGCCCCATTACGACCGGGACGAGGTCGGCGACGGCTGGCTCGTCGTCGCCACTCCGGAGGCTGTTGCGGCTCTACTGGCCGCTTTCCCGGAAGTGCAGGTGGGGTGGGCGGTGCGCCGCATGGTTCGCAACGACGACGGCGACCAGCTCCCCACGGCCGCGGCGACCGGCACCCGGCCGCCGGTGCACGAGCCGACCGCGAACTAGGCGGTGCGGCTCCACTGCTCCAGCAGCGCCGTGTACTTGCGCAATAGCTGTCCGGGTTCCTGATACCAGGAATTCGGCGTTGTCCTCCCGACCGCTGGGGCGGACAGATCAAGGGGAGATCGCCACTAGTCTGGACGAGCTGCGCCGCGGAGAGCCTCGGCCAAGTGCTCCTCCACGAGTTCGTTATCGCGAAAGAACAGCGTGACGAGCTCAAGCCACAGCTCGTTGCTCATCGGCCCGTCGACGCGCCAGAGCTTCCGTGCCCGCTCGAAGTGGCCCAGCGGTGCGTCAGGTCCGCCGGTGGCTGGTCCGTAAGTCTCGACGGGATAGCGCGCGAGCTTGCCGTCGACGTGCGTGAACCGCCGCTGCTTGGTGTCTCGCTCAGCGTGCAACTCCCGGTTGAGCACGGCGTTGAACCTGTCGCCGTGCCGATCGACCGCCGGTTTGACCTCTCGGACGTAGAGTCGTCGAACCGGATCATCGACGTCTCGATCTGCTCGGGCTCGCCAGTCGAACCATGTGCCAAGCAGTGGGTGGAACAACTCTTGTAGAGAATTGCGCGCGCCGGCGGCGTGGAACGTCGCTCCTAAGTCATGCGCGTCGAGAGAGTCGAGGACAGCCGCGGTCAGCCGCGGTCCATGCCAGTAGTCCTCCATGAGCCAATGAGGAACCTCGGCCAGACTCGTCGACTTGTACGGGTCGACGGCGATCCAGACCTCCAGCTCCGGCGACGAAGCCGCGAGTTCGAATAGCAAGCCGATGAGCTCGCGTTCTCCCGCGAGCAGACGATGCGGATATAGGACGAGATCGTCGTCGACCACCACGACGTTCTCGCCGACTTCGGCTGCCGCCCCCGCATGCTCTTGGGAAAGCCGGACGAGCCCGTCGTCGAACAACCTCGCCGCGACCTCTGGCCGGCCTGCAAGAGCCTCGTCGTCCGACTTCGGCAGAGCGAAGCTCGCGAGCGTCAACTTGCGGATCCCGTCGTCGATCGCCCGTTGGATCGCCGCGAACGCCAGCAGTCTTTCCCACGATCCGTCCGTCTCGGCTTGGGCGATCTGGTCTGGGAAGAACATGCCCGTGACGTACTTCGTCAGTGCCATGGCCTGTGGCCCGTGGGGATCCCCGTAGCCTGCGGCAAGGAATTCCGCCGCGAGGCGTTCCGCTTCCTCCTTCTCCTGGCGCTCCTCGGGGTATGGGCCGTCGCCCATGAATTCCTCGACCCGGAATCGACCCTCGTCAGTTGCCGCGCGCCGCAATAGCGCAGAGGTGTTCCACTCCAATTGCCACGGAGAGGCTGCGAACTCGGTCACGTGGAGACGGTAGCCATAAGGTCGGCGACTCAAGGCCAGGACTGCACCACGGCCTGATCCCGGACGAGGGGTGCCAGGCCAGCTCGTCGACTAAGGATCATGGGCGCAGGAGAGCGACCGAGTAGCGACGATCCGCTTCTCACGGCGGATGAGGTGGCGTCACTCATGCGCGTGACGACCGCCTGGGTGTATGCGGAAAGCCGCCGCAACGCACTGCCTCACGTCCGCCTCGGGCGCTACGTCCGGTTTCGACGGTCGGCGATTGAGCGCTGGTTGGACGACGTCCAGCAGGGTCCTCGGATCGGGTGACCGGGTGGGGGCGAGAAGTCGTGTCTGGGGCCTAAGTAGATCGTGAGCGACAAGCGCGACTACGGCACGGGGCACCTGTACATCGACCCCGATCGCAACGCCTACTACGGCCGCTGGCGCACGGCCGCCGGTCGCCTGTTGAACCGCAAGGTCGGCCCGGTGCGTCACCGTGGCGAGTCCGACGGGCTGACCCGCGCGGACGCCGAGAAGAAGTTCCGCAAGATGCAAGAGGACGAGGACCGCAAGCCACGGCCCGCCGCGTCAGGCCGCCACACCGTCGACGACGCGGCCGACTCGCTGCGCCAGAAGCAGGTCATCGAGGGCGCGCGCAAGTCCTACAAGGAGAACTGCGAGTCGATGCAGCGCGTCCACATCTCGCCGGCGCTCGGCAAGAAGCCTGTGGACCGTGTCACGACGGCGCAGGTCGAGAAGCTCGCCGAGGACATGCTCGCCAAGGGCTTGGCCCCCAAGTCGGTGCGCAACGTGATGACCTTCTTGCACTCGATCTTCGAGCACGCGATCCACAAGAAATGGGCGACCGAGAACCCGGTCCGCCACGCGACGCGCCCGAAGCGACGCCGTCAGAACGACGCCGACCCCGATCTCAAGTACCTGACGTTGGAGGAGCTGGATCGCGTGCTCGAGGCGATCCCGAACGAGGTCGTGTACCCCGAGCCGGCGCCGACACGGCGCGGGCGCGGAGGGCCAGCGCCACCGGTGCCGCCCGACGTGTGGGGTCCGGTCGTTCGCGTGGTCGTGCTGATCGCGGCGATCACCGGTCTGCGGCAGTCGGAGCTGTTGGGGTTGCGCTGGCGGCATGTTGATTGGGTCGCTCGTCGCATCCGCGTCCGCAACGCCTATGTGCGCGGAGAGCACTCGGGCGAGGGCAAGTCCGACGAGTCGACGCGCCGGTCGGTTCCCATCGCCGACGAGGCGTTCGACGCTTTGAAGATCTGGAAGGCGCGCAGCGCCTACAACGCGCCCGATGATCTTGTCTTCTGCCATCCCGAGTCGGGCAAGGAGTTGGACCGGACCAAGGTGACGCGGAAGTTCAAGCAGGGATGTCGCGATGCGAAGGTCCGGGTCATCCGCTTTCACGACCTGCGCCACACCTTCGGGACCCAGATGGCGGCGGCCGGTACGCCGCTGCGGTTCATCCAGGAGATGCTGGGCCACGCCGACGCGAAGACGACCCAGATCTACTCGCACTACCAACCGTCGGAGCGCGAGGTCGAGATGGTCAACACGGCGTTCTCACGGGATCGAAATACCGATGGCTAGGCGCGCTCCACCGACGCTGCAATTTGCGGTGTCGGGTGCCTATACTGTGGGCATGCCTGCTGCTCTTCCGCTGGTCACGCGCCAGGAGATCGTTCGCGACTTCCGCCTGGATGAGGCCGCGACGATCGACAACGGCATCCGCGCGTTGAAGGACAAGCATGCTCTGTCGCCAGGGTTGAGCTTCACGACACGCGGCATGGCGGGGCGCCTGGGGGGGCGCGTTCACCTCTACAGCGCGTTGAACCGCGACGCCGCTCGCGCCGCGCGACGCAAGGATTTCGCCACCGCGGAACGGCTGGCGAAGGCGGCGGCCCGACTCGACGCATCGCCGGAGGCCAAGAAGATCGCCGTCGCGCTGAGCACGATCGCCGATGCCGGCGGCGTCAGCAGCGCCGCCGATCTGGCCCGCCTGCTCGCCGCGCCGCAGCTCGCCGCCGAGGTCACCGGCCTGCAACGCAAGCTCGCCCGCGCCCGTCGCGGCCTGGACGCCGACACGACACCTGCGCAGTTCAGCGGGCGCATCGTCGCCCTGAGCGACGTCGCGGCGATGGTCGAGCTGCAAGGGCTGCCGGCTCCTGTCCCCGTGCCGGCGGTGACCGTGCGCGCGGCGGGGATCGGGACGATCGGCAGCGCGGTCATCGCCAGCTGGGAGATCCTCGCCGGCGGTCGCACGATGCTCTCGGTCGAGCCTGCGATCGAGATGCCCGACGTCAACGAGCTCGGCGAGCCGCTCGTCGATGTCTACGGCACGCCGTGGGGCAAGGTGCTCAGTGGCGTCGCCGCCGACGTCCTCACCGTCTCTGGCATGCCGACCGTACGCATCCCGGCCGGCGTCCCCGACGTGGAGTGAAAGCCGTCGACCTCCACATCCGGGGCCTGCGACCCGGCGACCGTGAGCTGCTCGGTCGCTTCAGCTGCAGCACGGGCGAGCCGTGGGAGGACGTCGTCGAGGAGCAGATCCGTGGCCCGTTGCCGCTGCGCTACCTCGACACGCCGCCCTACTTCGATGGGCGCATGCTGCTCGGCTTCGCGCCGGCTGGCGAGCTGCTCGTCGTCGGCGCCCATCACATCGAGCCGTCGTTGGTGCCCGATATCGGTTACACCGAGGTCATCGCCGTCGCGCGCGACGCGCGCGGTGTCCTGGTCGACCTGCCGGAAGGCGCGCAGGTCAGCCTCGGCCACTTCATGTTGTTGGTGATCTTCCAGCAGATGCGCTGGCTCGGCCGCCACCCACGCACGTTCGTGCGGGTCGACCGGCAGAACGTCCGCAGCCTCGCGCTGCTCGACCGGGTCGGGTTGACACAGGAGCGCCCCGACCCACAATCGGATCTCGTTCAGCGCTGGGGCGAGTTACCAGGCGCCTGATCGACTGGTCCTAGTCGGCGGTTCAACCTGGCGGACCAACGACGACCTAACTCTCGGACCCAAGCCGGCCGTTTACGCCTTCCGAGCTCGCATGGGTGCTGTGAAAGCTCGCGCGATTAGAGGATCGACGCAGCGACCAGTGCTGCGTTGACAACCGTGAGGCGACGATGGCCCATGTCAGGTTGACGAGGGTTCTCGTGTCCTGCGCGGTCTGGGCTGTCAACGTCTCGGCTTGCGCCTGGGAGGCTTCGGCCCGTAAGGACGGCCGTGTGCGTCACTGTCGTGCCGTCGGCATGCACGACCGGATAGTGGAACGGATCGTCTGGGAGTGCTTCGCCAACGATGATCCAGCCGGGAACCGTGTCGCCGAAGTGCTCGTGGGTCTCCCGCGGGACGTCGGGGCCGGGTCCGGCGTCGCTGTAGCGCAGAAGCTTGATGTAGGGGTCGGTTAGGAGCCCGCCCAGAATTCTCCTAGGCGTGAGCGCCGCCTCATCGGCTCCGCCAGCAGGTTGTGGTCGACGACCACAACCATCCGTCGCAACGATGGACGCTCGGTGAGCACCGTCTGCTGCTCGTTCCCAACGAGCTCGGGCCATGACCGCCGACCCTTCGATGCCCGCTCGGTGGGCTTGAAGTGGAGCACGGACCGAGCCTACTTCCACGCTTCTATTCCTTCCCGGGAAGGCAACGGTTGCGCTCGCCGGTACGGTCATGGTCAATGCTCACTACGCAGCAAAGCGTCGCGTTGTGCAACGAGATCGACGCCGCGTCATCGTTGTTCCGGCACGGCTTCTCAGTGCTCGACCGCTATCGCTCGCAGGTCATGGATGTAGAAGCCGTGTTCGTATGTCTGGCCGGCGGAACGGAGAAGCTCCTGAAGTTGACCGTCGGCGTGATCGCGGTAGAGGACGGGGAGGACTGGCCTAACCGGGCAACGATGAAGGCGAAAGGGCACCGCATCGTGGAGCTCGACTCCCTCGTCCGAGCTGAAATCGTCGCCCGAGCTGAACGCAGCTCGGCACCAGGGCTAATCGCCAAGTTGCTCGGGATGACCGACCGTCACGCCGGCATCAACCAGATCCTGGATACGCTGGAGCGCTACGCCGTCGATGGCCGGTTCTACAACCTGGATCTGCTCGGCGGCGTCAACGATGCGAGAGAGTCGCCCCAGCAACTGTGGGCTGAGCTGGAAACGCTGATCCTCGAGGCCAACCCAGAGATGTACGAAGGGCTGGTCTCGAACTATGACCACGTGCGGGCCGAGTTGAATGACATCATCGCTTGGTGTCTTGGCCAATGGTGTGAGCTCCTAACGCGAGCATGGATCACCGGTGTGTGCGGCGAGCTGGCTCGTCAGTGGAGTCCGCAGCTCAGTCTCGAGCATCCGCCTCCGAATGTGCGACTTTGACGCTGACGCGAGTAGCAAGGACGGCCGCGTCAAGGCGCGCCGCAGCCTTCGCAGCGCAAGCTCGCCCGCGCCCGGAGCGGCGCGGACTCCTCTCAACCTGACCCGTCAGGCCGCGAGATCTTCCGATACGCGGTGCCCTAGGCGCCAGCCGACGAAGGCGTAGGTCCTCGAAACTGAACCCGGGCATGGACGCCGAGCGGTGGGGAGCTATCATCGCGTGCGCCACGTCCGCATTCGCCATAATTTGCTAGGTCACGCGAAAGCTCATCGCTGATGCGCTGGAGGTCCTGGCGGACCTCCGACCCGCCATTAGCCGCTGCCAGATCTGGACTTCGCGTGAGGGCTCCTTTGGCTATCTTGCGCGGCGAGCGGACGTGGGAACCTCTCGACCGTGAGGTGCTGGCACCAAGGGGGACGAATGTCACGGATGGCAGCTCTATGACAATCTTGAGTTCAGGCGGCGGCTCCGACACTGGACCGACGATCTCGGTGGTGGTGCCTACCTGGAACGAAGCGCCGTGGCTACCAGTGCTGCTAAATCGGCTTGAGCAATGCCCGAGCGTTGCCGAAGTCATAGTTGCCGACCATGGCTCCGTTGATGGCACGCGGGACATTGCCATCGTTCACGGCTGCACCGTGGTCGAAGGCGGGCGTCCGGCCGTCGGAAGAAATGCCGGCGCGGCGGTGGCGACAAGCGAACTCATTCTGTTCGTTGATGCAGACGTGGCACTGACGTCACGAGAGGTGCGTGACATCTTGGCCGCCTTTGTTGCGGATCCGCGCTGCTCGCTAGTGCACCTCCGGTTGGTGCCCGCCACGAGACGACGGTTCGTTCGCTTGTGCTACTGGGTGGTGCACCTCTACGCTGCGGTGGGCGCGAAGCTTCGGGCTCACCAAGGCTCCGCTCCGCTCATCTGCGTCCGCCGCGAGGTGTTTCTCGCCGTAGAAGGATTCGACGAGCGAGTGACCGCAGCCGAGGACGTCGATCTGATCCGCCGTGTGCGCAAGAAATGCGGAGGAGTCACGTACCTGCACGACACGCGTCTGACGATCTCGGCGCGTCGGTTAGAGGTCGAATCCTTGCCGATATACGTGGGCAAGTGCATCATGTGGGCCGCGCTGAGAGCGCTCGGTTTTCGTTTCAGCATCTGGCCTTATAGTTGGACCGCGTACCCAGACGAGGTCGCCCTAAACGACGAGATGATTGCCTACGTGCGGTCGCCCGTGTCTGTCTCCTCCGCCGGATAGCCACCATAGGTGTAGTCGAATGGCGACTCGACGACGTCAAAGCGACGCGCTCGACGGAAGGCCTCATATGCGACGTTCTTGGCTGCGAGTCGCACGAAGCCTTCCCGACGATATCGGCGCAGATTGTAGAAAAGCCATGTTCGTGTGACGAAGGCGAACCTCGCGCCTGCCTTGACGGCGCGCGAGGCGTAGTCGACATCCTCGCCCATGCTCAATCGAGGGTCAAAACCGCCCACCGACCGGAAGATGTCGCGTGAGCTCAGTACGCAGAAGCCGCCGACGACGGGGTGCCTCGACCTCGCGAATGCTCGGCAGTACTGAAGTCCGATCCATACCGCCGCACGATCTCGAAGGCTCGACTCAGATGCTCGGAAGTTCGTCGTGGCCAGCGTTGCCCCCCGACGCTCAACGTCGCCAAGCAGATCCTCGAGAAATCTCGGCGGGAGCCGGACGTCCGCGTCGAGAAACAGCAACCAGTCAGCGTTAGCGGCTCCTGCGCCAGCATTTCGGGCGTGCGCGACTCCGCGGGGCGCTCGGACGATCGCTAGTGGCAGGACGTCGGCATAGGTGGCAGCGATCTCAGCGGTTGCATCAGACGATTGAGAATCCGCGACGACCACCTGCTTCGGCGGTCGGGTCTGGTTAACGAGATCGTCTAGTAGGCCGCCCACGTACGAGGCCTCGTTGAAGCAAGGGATCACGACACTTAGAGCCGCGTGCCGCGACATGCCGGTCATCGCGGAGGGGGCGTGAGACGGCTAGAAACCCGGTGAGGAGAAATCGTGACGACGTCCCAGATGAGCCCCAAGCGTTCGAGCACGCTGATGACCAATCCTCCGGGGTCTGGCTCACCGCTACGAACGCCAAACCGCGCGGAGTTAGGAAAGGCATGATGATTGTTGTGCCAAGACTCACCAAATGTCACGAGCCAAAGCCACCGGACGTTACGGGAGGCGTCGGGGGTGCGGAATGTGCGCGCGCCGAATGAGTGGCAGATAGAGTTGACGCTGAACGTCGCATGCTGGAGTAAGAAGACTCGCACCAGCCCTCCCCATAAGAAGCCCGACATAGCGCCCTCCCATGTTCCCGTGAAGGTCAGACCCACGCCGGCGGGCAAGGCCAGTCCGGCGGCAGCCCACACTGGGAACGTCCGATGGAGCCATCGAGCGTCGCGATCCGTCAGGAGATCGGGAATGTAGCGGTGAGGGTTGGCTCCCTCTTGGTCCGAGAACATCCACCCGATGTGGGCGTATAACAGCCCGCGAAATGAGCTGCCGGTTGCATGAAGGTCCCCTCGGTGGGGCGTGTGCGGATCTTCCGGTAGGTCCGCGACCTCGTGATGTCGTCGGTGGGTGGATACCCAGTCCAAGACCGGCCCTTGTACTGCCATCGATCCAAGAATCCCCAGGCCGATCTTTACCGGGCGGGAGGTCTTGAAACTACGATGGGTAAAGAAGCGGTGGTAGCCGATAGACGTTCCGGCGACGGTCATCGCGTACATCGTCAGGAGCGAGGCGATATCCCATGGGTGGAGGCTGCCGCCCCAGGCGAGCGTTGCTGCTGCTGCGGTTCCGAGCAACGGAATCGTCACCGCTAGTGCGATTGCGACTCGCTCTCGCCCCACATGGTCCCGGGGCAGCGTTCGAGTAATCGTGCGGTTCTTCGGGCTTAGATCGGGCATTGGAAAGCGCGCGCGCTCATCGGTCGCACCTGACTGGGAAGGAGGCTGTCGCGATCGGGCCTCAAGGTTCCGACTCCCCCGGGTAAGCGGCGTCTTTCGTTAGAGGATCTGGTGGCGCTGGCACTTGCGGATCAGTGAGAGCCAGCGCATCAGTGCCTTCGGCCGTCTGATCACCGGGGCTCGACGCCTCAGTGGATTTGGCCGTCTTCGATTTGGCACGAGCGTCCTCCGGAGAGATCCGCTTGTACGCGCCGCCGACCAGAATCGAGATCGCAAGAGAGAAGATCGCTAACGCCGAGGCGAGGTAGAGGAGTACATCGAACACCTCGTGAGCGTTCGCAGCGTGGCTCGAGTTTGAGAGCCGTATCAACCATCCAGCGGCAAGGAAAATCGCCAGCAGGAAAAACATCGTCACGTTCTCGTTGCCTAGCGAGACCAAGCGAGTCGCCTGCCTGCCGCGCTCTCGCCGCCGCTTTGACAGGAAGTCTTCGTAGCCAAGGTATGGCCCAGAACCGAGGCTAGTGACGACAGCTTTCTTTAGCCGCCGTTCGACATAGCTTGCGGCGTCGATGATCGCGACATCATGATCGGAATGGCGCCAGAGGAAGACGTTGATGGAGAGCGCTGCAAGCGGTACCAAGATCACGATCTCGCTATGTACGAGCGTCGCTCCACTTCCAGACACGCCATGGTCATTGGCAAACTTGACGAGGAAGCCGGTGATCGCACTGACCAATGCCAGCAGAAGATTCATGTTCTTGTGCTGTAGATCCAGCCGCATCAGGATCTCTGCGCGAAGGGCCTTGTACTCTTCGAGTAGAGCGTTGACGCTCGTCGATACTTGTTCAGGATCTGCCACCAAGCGCATCCTATCTCTGGCGTATTGGCATATGCCAGTGCGCGATACGCTCCGCTCAGGGCGATGAAGCGGCCTGGAGAAACGTCTGCGGCTATGGTCTACTGGCGCGATGCGCACGTCTCGGAGTAGGCTCAGAAGCGCGGGTGCGGTATCGACGGTGGTCGTCGCGGTGTTCATCGCCGGGCGGGTCAGCGCCGGCCCAGTCCTGCCGCAGCAGCCTGCGCTCGCTGCGCCGCTGATCAAGCACGGCCCCGCTGCGTCGTTGACAGTGAGAAACGTCGCTGACGGAAAGGCTTACCTCATCGCGCGCGGCAACCAGTTGCGAGATGATCCGACGCGGTTCAACGGCAGCCTTACCGTCAAGCGCCTGCCCACCAAGGGCAACTACGTTGTCGAAGTCAGGGTCGCGTCGGCCAAGAAGGGCGGCGCTCCCTACGTTCTGCGGTACGACGCTGCGATCGTGCCGGCTTCCTGAGCGACTGCGACTGCGACGCGAGCAGTGCGCATGAACCTCGGACTCGGTTGGGCGCGTCGATTCGCTGACCGACTGCGCTTCGCGAGGGTTCGGACCCCTCTAAAGGCAGAGCAGCGCCGGCAACTGCTTGCGTCTCTCGGGGTTACCGTTGTGATTGATGGGGGCGCGAACGTCGGTCAGTATGCGATCGACGAGTTGCGGCAAGGCTCCGGATGGACAGGGCGAATCGTCTCGTTCGAACCTGTCCCGACGACGTTCGCGTCATTGGCGCGCCGTGCGAAAGAGGATGCACTGTGGCAGGTGCGCTGCGAGGGGCTAGGCGATGCGGCTGGCACCGTGACATGCCACGTGCCGCGGTTCGCGAGCGACATGGCGTCGGTGTCCGAGCTCACACCGACGGCTCGAGCAATCGCGGGCAGCCAAGTGGTCGACCAGTGCGATGTGGTCATCGTCCGTCTCGACCAGTGCGACGGAGTCGTAGAGTCTGACGATGTCATAGCCCTCAAGCTGGACGTGCAAGGCCATGAGCGCTTCGCCATTGACGGAGCTGCGGGTGTGCTCGAGCAAATTGCTCTGATCGAGTGCGAAGTTGCGTACGAGCCGTTGTATGAAGGCCAGGTTCCCTTCGTTGAACAGCTTGGTCAGATGGCTGAGTGCGGGTTTCGACCAGTCGGTGTGTACAACAACCTAATGTTTCGCGGCGGGCGCATATTTGACGCAGACGTCCTCCTGGTCAGAGACCGACCGTCCGATGCTGCCTCTTCGGCGGAGCAGTCCATCTCATGCTGTGGACCGGGATAAGTCGGCGGAGGAGTGGCCGCGGGTCAAATGGCTTACTAGGCTGGGGCGAGCTCACGTTGTCCGAAGGCAAGGTCATCGCCAACGGGCAGCGTGACGGCGACCAGGGCGAGAAGCCCCCGGCTGCTTGGTGAGCTGCCGGTCCTGGTGGTGGGGGCGATCGGAACCGTGAGGGTGCTGCTCAGTGCTGGTCGCGAACGATCCTGAGGTGGGCTCTGGCGCGGGTGATGTGGCGGTTGACGTTGGTCTTCGTGACGCGGCGCTGGGTGGCGATCTCGGCGTAGGAGAAACCGAGGATGAGCAGGGCGAGCGTGTCGCGCTGCTTGGGCGGGAGCTCGACGAGGGCGCGGAGCGCGTCGCGGGCGGCGGTCTGCTGGGTGAATGCGTCGTGGCGGGGATCCAGGGCGGGGAACAGCTCGATGCTGGGTTCCCGGGTGTCGCGTTCGTAGAGGTGCCAGGCCTCGCGGATGGCGACGGTGCGCAGGCTGGGCTCGATGGTCGAAGTGCCTGAACTCGCGCGTGATGATTCGAGCGATGGCGAGACTGCAGCCGTCCTTCTCGCGGAACAACTTGCGGAACAAATTGAGCGCAAATCAGGGCAACTGACTCACCACGAACCCGCATGGATACTGGGGCCAGACCTAAGAGCCACTGGTCCGCATCGGCTGGGGGCCGGGCGGTCGCAGGTTCAAATCCTGTCTCCCTGATACACAAGAAAGGCCCGCATTTGCGGGCCTTTTGCGTTTCCGGGGTAGGGTCAACCAGCGAGGGCACAGGTCCGGAATCGCCGTGTTGCGGGGACAGGACCGGGCGGTCGCAGGTTCGTCGGACGGATCGTCCGTACTGCTTCGCGCTTGTGTTCAGTGGCCAGATGCCGACCATGGCCGTAGCACGAGGACGAGGTCCGTTTGGAACTTGGCACCGTATGGAAGGCACGCGCGGGCGAAAGACGTTGGCCGAGCTGGGTGGCGCCAACGTCGCGTGCGCCCTGGGGCACTACTGATCGCGCAGGGCGGCTGGCGCGGTCAGCATCTCGTGGCCGCTGGCGTAGCCGAGCTGGAGGCCGCGCTCCCAGATCGACTCGTTGGGTGCGTGGATGGGGTCGTCGGGCAGCGTGAAGCCGGTGACGATGGTCGGGATGCCTTTGGCGGCGAAGTCGGCGACGATCGGGATCGAGCCGCCGGTGCGCACGAAAGGCGGGGGTGTGGCCGGTGGCGCGTTCGATGGCTTGGGCGGGCGCCCGATGCGGCGAGTGTCTGGTCGCCGTCGGGCAGGGCGGACCAGGAGGCGCGCTCGGCGTCGGCCACGGGCGCGATCCCGACGCGCAGCTCGTCGCGCAGCAGGCCGGTCTCGGGGTCCGGCAGGACGGCGGTCAGGGCGCGGTGCAGGGCGTGCAGCGCGTTGAGGGCGGAGCCGCCGAAGAGGCCGGAGTGCTGGTCGCGGTCGGCGGCACGGACGTCGAAGGTCGTCAGCGCGGCGCCGCGCAGGCCGATGGTGATCGCGGGCAGGTCGGGGCCGACCATGGCGCTGTCGTAGACGATCGCGGCGTCGGCGCCGCGGGTGTCGGTGGCCGGCCAGGCGGCGATCGACTTGCCGCCGGCCTCCTCCTCGCCCTCGATCGCGATGCGGACGTGGACGGGCAGCTCGCCGGCGGCCGAGAGGTCGCAGGCGGCGGCCGGCAGCGGCAGGAAGTTGCCCTTGTCGTCGGCGGCGCCGCGCGCGTAGATGCGCCCGTCGCGGACGGTCGGCTCGAACGGCGGCGTGTCCCAGAGGTCGAGCGGCTCGGCGCCCTGGACGTCGTAGTG
>Ga0335075_10001022_pt1 | contig 47217 bp, 38 predicted proteins | sample Lox_Sample_24_FD_206723 | JGI IMG/M metagenome (GOLD analysis project Ga0335075, IMG submission 206723) | Soil microbial communities from Loxahatchee National Wildlife Refuge, Florida, United States - Lox_Sample_2.4 | ecosystem: Environmental > Terrestrial > Soil > Wetlands | place: USA... | reverse complement strand
GCCCCGAAGGGCTTTGCAACGAAATTGCCGAAACTTGCAAGTTGGCAAAGATGGGTAGCTACCTATGTTCACCAGGTTGCCGTTTTCCCGAATTTCGTTGCAAAGCCGCCCCGAAGGGCTGGGCTAACGAATAAGCAAACTTCGTAGGTGAGAGAAGCCCAGGCCTACAGGCTTCGTAGAATAGCGCGAACGGGACTACCATCGAAATCGACCAGCTTCAACGGCAAGGCGATCAGCTCGTAGATTCCCTCGGGCACATCCTTGAGCACCAGTCCTTCCAGGATCGCCATGTCGTGCCGCAGGAAGCGCCGGTGACTCGGCAAATCCTTCGAGTCGAATAAATCCACGCTCGGTGTGTCGATGCCGACCAGCTTCACCCCTTGTTGAGAGAGATGTTCCACCAGCTCCGGCGCGAGGGCGGCGAAATCCTCGTTGAAATGCTCCGGATCGGGATAGGTGCCGGTGGCCAGCAGCACGCGCGGCGCCTCGATGGGACCGGGCAGCAGGTCCGGCGTGATGCGGGTACGCCGCGGCAGGTGTACACGAATGACCTGGCAGGGGCCGAGGTAATAATCGAGGCTGCGCTCATCGATGCTCGGCGCATCCATACCGTAGTGGCTGGGCGCATCGGCGTGGGCGCCGAGATGAACGGTGGCGTGCAGCGTGGACAGCGTGAAATTGTCGCCGCGGTGCATGTCGCACAGCAGCTCGCGCGAGGGCGGTGTGTCGCCCGGCCACACCCGCAGACGCGGCGAAATGGGAGGAGAAATATCGTAAATCATAGCTTGTGCCGGATGGCCCACAGGTCATGGAATACCGGATGAAACAAAGATTGCTTCAGAAAGTCAACGCCGAGTGAGCCGCCGGTGCCCTTCTTGCTACCGATGCTCCGCTCAACCAGCTTGATGTGCCGGTAACGCCACTCCTGAAATCCCTCGTCGAAGTCCGTCATCAGCTCGAACAGAATCTCCAGGTCCGGTTGTGTCTTGTATAGGCGCAGGATGCCCTCCTCCATCGTCTCATTCGGGACCGACGGCAAAGTGATGTCGCGCTGTCGCACTTCGTCCGGAACGACGACGCCGTGCTGTTCGAGGAAGGTGTAGAAACAATCGACGATCGATGGCTCATGCAGGCGGCGAACGAGACGATCGTAGGCCGGGGTGCCGAGCTGCTGATATTGCAACATGTCCTTGCGCTTGTAGCCCAGCACGAACTCGAATTCGCGGAACTGGCTCGATTGAAAGCCCGAGGCATGTTCCAGTCGATCGCGGAAACTATTGAAAGACATGGACGTCAGTGTTTCCAGAATGTCAATTTGCTCGACCATCACTTTCATGATGGTGCGGACGCGCTTGAAGCTGGCGATGGCGCCGTAGAGATGATTATCGAGAAAATCGCGCTTGATCTTGTCCAGCTCGTGCAATTGTAATTTGAACCACAATTCATAGGCTTGATGGCTGATAATGAACAGCATCTCATCGTGCTCCGCGGGATGGGAGCGCGGCTCTTGCAGGGCGAGCAATTGATCGAGCTTCAGATACGAAGCATAGGTCAATTCCATGTCAGCTTCCCTCATCGCAGCCACAGAATGCCGACAAGGACGAGGGCGATCAGCAACACGGTAACGACGCCGCGCACCACCCAGCTCTGGCGGCGGGCGCGGCGCAAGGCGTCGGCGTAGGGAATGCGCGTGAACTCGATCATCACATACAGCGGGATGTACCACTTCGGAAAGAGACGATGCAGCAGCAGACCGAGCTTTTTGCGCAAGACGAATAGGCGCGAGCCGACGCGATCGCGCATCTCCAAGAAATTTTCGATGCACAGGTCCGCCAGGACATCAAGATGATTCTTGCGCAGCTTCTCATAAGCGGCGAGGGCGGCGCAGCGAGCACCATAGCTGGCGAGGCATTCAAAGAGGACGGTGCAATCCTCGAAGGCGGCGTTCATGCCCTGGCCGAGAAACGGCACCACGGCATGACAGGCATCGCCGAGCAGGACGACGCGCTCGCCCCAGTGCCACGGCTGACAACGGATTGTCACCAGCGCCCCGGTCGGATGGTGCAGGAAATCTTCCGCCAAAGTGGGGATGAGCGGCACGGCATCAGGAAATTGTTGCCGGAAGAAGGACTCGATCGCTTGCGGCGTTCGCAGGGCGGCGAAGCTGTTCGGTCCCTCGAACGGCCAGAACAGCGTGCAGGTGAAGGAACCGTCCAGATTGGGCAGCGCGATCATCATGAAGCTGCCGCGCGGCCAGATATGGAGAGCGTGTTTCTCCATTTGAAAAATGCCGCCCGCTCCTGCGGGAATTGTCAGCTCCTTATAGCCGTGGCTGAGATAATCCTGTCGATAATTGAAACGCTCGTGTTTTTGCAATGTCTCGCGCACGGCGGAGTAGGCGCCATCGGCGCCGACGATGAAATCGGCGGCGACTTCGACACGCCGCTGTGTGCTGTTCGTGACGAATTGCAGCTTGCCGCTGTCGGGATCAAGATCGACACATTTGTGCTCGAAAAACAGCCGAATCGACGGATAACGAGCAGCGGCCTCGACGAGCTGCAAGTTCAGGCCGCCCCGCGAGACGGCGTGCAATGCCTGGGAATCGTCCTTGCCGTAGGGTTGAAACGCCAGCTCGCCGGTCGGCGAATGCATCATGCGGCCGCGCATCAGGATGCTGGCTGTTAGCACTTCGTCGGCCACCCCGATTTCGCGCAGGGCATCGATGCCGCGCACGGACAGGGCGAGATTGATCGAACGGCCGTGCTCCGGCTCGCGGCGGCGCGGGTCGGGGCGCTTCTCGTAGACATCGACACGACGGCCGGCGCGGGCCAGCGCGCAGGCCAGTAGGGTGCCGGCGAGGCCCGCGCCGACGATAGTGACATCCGGCTTGCTCGTCGGTGGCTCAGCCATGACGGACCCGGTTCCTGCCTTAAAGAAGGCAACGGCTCGCGAAAAAAAGTCAACCGCGACGTGCGAGAATCGCGGCCGGATTTATGGTAGCACGGAAGCTCATTGCTGTCGTCACCGCGCAGGATCCTCGTTCCCACCCTCTAGCTTGGGAACGAAGAAGCAGTCGCGCATATAATCATCCGCGACGCGCGGGTGGACCGGCCCCAGCGGTTGCGGGGCTGTCGCCTGCAATTCCCTGACAAGGAGAACACCATGCGAGGCAACACGCTTCTGCGCCGCGCAGCGTTCCTGGCGATCGCGCTAGGTCTGGCTGCGTCCGGCTGGTTGATCGCCGCGGCCGACCACGATCCCTACGATCAATCCGGCGTGCCGCTGGAAAAGCAGCCGCCCGACGATGCCAAGGTGACGAAAATCGTCCTCGTCGCCGGCCACCAGAGCCACGGCAAGGGGGCACACGAGTTCTTCGCCGGCTGCGCGCTGCTCATGAAGATGCTTCAGCAAACGGAGGGCGTTTTCCCCGTCATGGCTCGCGACGGCTGGCCGCAGAACCCGAAAACATTCGAGGGCGCGAAATCCGTCGTCTTTTTCATGGACGGCGGCGGCGGCCATCCGATCATTCAGAAGGACCATCGCGCCGTCGTGCAAAAGCTGATGGACCGAGGCGTCGGCTTCGTCAATCTGCACTACGCCGTCGAGTATCCCAAGAGCCAGAGCGATCACGTCCTGCAATGGCTGGGCGGCTACTACGAAACGGGCTACTCGATCAATCCCCACTGGAAGGCAGAGATCAAGACGCTGCCGGAGCACCCGATCACGCGCGGCGTCAAACCGTTTACGCTCCAGGATGAATGGTATTTCAACATGCGCTTCAAGCCGGAAATGGAGGGTGTGACGCCAATCCTCAAGGCCACGCCGCCGGATGCGGTGCGCCGCACCAAGGCGGCTCAGGAGCACAAGGGCCGGGCCGAGATCCTCGCGTGGGCCTTCCATCGCGCCAACGGCGGACGCTCGTTCGGCTTCACGGGAGCGCACTTCCATAAGAACTGGGGCGATGAAAACTTCCGCCGTCTTGTCGTCAACGCCATTCTGTGGACGGCCAAGCTCGAAGTGCCCAAGGATGGCGCTCCGGCGGCAATGAAGCCGGAAGACTTGAATCGCAATCTCGATCGCAAATGACGCTTTTGCCGTGCTGCTTGCGGCTTAGCGCTAAGCCGCAAGCGGCTCGCACTTTAAGGGAATTACTTATGAGCTTCGTTCGGAAGGACGCGTCCCGACCGATCCTGGAGCGCCGCCAGACGGACGCGGACGGCTGGGAGTACTGCGAGCGCTTGAACAAGAGCGAGGCGGAAAGGCTGCTGGATTGGCTGGAAGCCAACGGCTACGCTCAGAAAGTAGTCATTTTTGGCGAGGACGGCGGTTTCACGGTGCGTTGGCGCCGATAGGAGCAATTCTTCGGTTTGAGCGCGGGGAATCACTGAGGGCGAACGTATAACTTATCGGGGTTCGGCCGCGGCCACTGGAAGAGAGTAGACAGCTTGCTGCTCAAGCCGCTCGCCGACGGTCGCGCCCCCGTCTTCCCCCGAATTTGGGGAGGGGAAGGGGCGGGCAGCGTCGCCGAGGTGGTGACGATTTCCGACTCGCTCTTCTCGGCCATCGGCTCAATGCGAACGTCGTCGAAATACACCTTGCCCAGTCCCGTCAGCGCCATGCTCACGTTGATCGTGCCCGAAGCCGGCACGGTGCGATAGAGAATGAACTGACGCCACTTCGTCGGCTCCGCAATCCGCACAGCCAGCGGCTCGCCGCCGGCGCTGTCATACAGCAGTGCGCCGTCGGGCGAGCCGGTGATTGGCTCGGGGATGCGCACCCAGGCACTGACGCGCACCGGCGTGCCCGGCGGCAGATGCACCGACGGGCTGTGGATGGCAAGGAACGTCCGCTCCAGCACCTTCGCCGCTTTCAGCGCGTCTTTGGGACTGAGCTGGAGCATCAGACATTGCTTGCCCTCGCGCGGGTCGTTGGCCACGCGCTTGGCCTCGCCCTCCACGTCGTCCAGCGAGGGGATCTCCTCCAGGCCCCAGCCTTGTTGCCGCTGGTTGGGCGGCCACTCGAAATCGCCTTCGGTCAGGACATTTTTGCCCGGAGTCAGCTTGCGCAGGTCGTCGATGTATTGCCACAAGCGCGGCAACGTATAGAAGCTGAGGGCGAAAGGACAGGCGACCGGCGTCGTCAGGTGCTGGACAGCGGCGTCCCAGTGCTCGCGCATGAGGATGCGCACCGCGCGCAGCGCCAGCTGAGCATCGAGGTAGGCCTCCGGGAATTCGCCGTTGCGGCGATGCTTGCGGCTCTGCTCCAACCATTCGCGCGCCGTGTTGAGCAGCTGGTCACCGTCGCCCAGCTTCTTGCCCATCTTCTTCAGCTCCTCGTGAATGCGCGCCGCCTTGACAAGCTCCTCCTGCGCCTCATCGTGGGTCCACTGGGCGGCGGACATGCGCATGGCGCGATGCATCTCCTGGAAGCGCGGCACCAGGCTGCCGCGCTGCACGAGATCGCTGGTGAAGACGATAACGCTCGTCAGATTGAATTTCTCAAGGGTGATTTCCTTGCCGCCGAGCACGGGTTTGCTGGGATAGGAGCGGAAGCGTCCGGGCGACACCTCCCAGGCCATGTAATTCTCCGGCACCAACGGCACCTTGAGCTTGACTGTGGAAACGAATCCCTGCGGCGGCACGTACTGCGAGCCTGGCCCCATCCAGATGGGCAGCACGAGCACAGCCTTGTCGCAGCGCAGGACGGCGGCCATGATGTTGGGGTTCGGCTGATCGAATCCGAACGGCGCGGGATACCAGGCCTTGATCCATTGCGGCTCGCTGTTGACGGTGACGAGCAACGGCTCGATCATGCGCAATTCCTGGTTGAGCAGGGCCAGCCCCAGCAGGCGATCGCGGCCCATGTGGCTGTCGGCCAGGAAGCGATCCGACCAGTACCCGAGGCCGCGATAACCGCAGCCGATAGCGATGTACGTCAGCAGGCGGATCTGCTCCGGCTGTGGGCCGATCGGCTCGTCGAAATTGCCGGTGGTGCGCTCGTAGGCGGTGGTCATGAACCAATCGGGCAGGTGCGTTTGAATCCAGGTCCAGCAGAAAGCGTCGGGCGGCAGCAGCTTGCGGCGCTGTAGCAGCCAATCGCGGTAGGCCGGCAGCTCCAGACTGGTCAACAACGGCCATCGGTGCGTGCCGATCATTAACTGTTGATTGCCGGCCCGCGAGTAAGCCAGGAAGCCGTCGCGGACATCGATCGCCAACGGACGAAGCGGATCGACATTGTGGATGGCGTGGGCCGTGCTCATGGTGCCGCGGCTCTGCTCAAAGAGCAGGTTGTCGCCGAGGCCCCAGCACAGTACCGCTTGCTCGCGGAGGAATCGACCGACGTTGCGCGTGAACGCTCCGTTGGCGACGAGCTGCCCGCGGACCTTGCCGCCCGGCTTCGCGGCGATCTCCGGCGCTTGCAGCGTGGGCACAATCCAGAAGCCCTCGTTGGCCGCCTGCTCGATCAAGCCTGACGGCGCGGTTTCATCCAGCATGACGGTGTTGAACAAGGCCTGATAAAGCACGTGCAGCGGGGTGCCGGTGTGGCGGATGCCGAGCATAAACAGCCGCTCGTTGCCGACCTTGAGATGTCCGCCATCCAGCTTCACCTCGTCGGGACGATGGTTCAAGGCCGGCTGCGCCGGTGTCATATCGCGTCCGCCTCGGTCCCATCCGGTTTTGGCCGGAGCGGTGGGCGAGGGCGTGTCGAAGGCCGGACCCGCTTCCAAATCGTCGATCCACACGCGGGTTTCGCCAGGACCACAATAGACGTTGAGCACGAGCTGATCGACGTAGGCGTCGGTGATGTCGATCTCGCGTTTGAGAGTGCTGCTGAGCAGCTGTTGCTGCTGGCGCAGCAGCTTGAGGGGATTGGGCAGGATCAAGGGCTGCCAGTGCTGGGCAATCTGGTAGCGCTCGCCGGGCAGCAGGGCGGTCAGCGGATGGCCGGTATTGTTGAGATCGTACTCCTTGGGGAACACGACGCGGGCCAGCAGCTGGACGCCCGGACGATTGGCGCGAACCCATAAGCTGACGTTGAAATCTTCCGTCACCGGCGCTCGGCCGAGGTTGTAGGTGTAGTGGATGTATGTGCCGTTTTGCGCGTCGATCTGGATGGTCTCGGAGCGCTGGCCTCCATGGATGTGATCGTTGGTGAGGCGGTGCAGCGTCTCCTTGTAGGCGGCATCGTGCGGTCCCGGCATCCAGGCGGGATTGCGGCCCTCGAAGCCGTACTGGAGCATCTGCTGGCAGAGACCGCCGCCGACAAAAGCCAGCGACAGCACTGTCGCCATCGCGGGTCCGTATCGTTTCATGCTTCGCCGCTCCTTGCCCGGGTCGCGCACTGTCTCCGCGCGCCGACGGGGCGAAGGTCATATCAGGGCCGCGACGAGCGGGCAAGAGCAACTTATTGCTTCGGCACAAAATTGAATCACGAAAACACGAAAGAACGAAAACACGAAAAGAGAAATAGATGAAGGAAGAGAAAGCTTTGTTTTTCTTGTCTTCCTTCTTTCGTGTTTTCGTTCTTTCGTGTTTTCGTGATTCAATTTGTATGCGGAACTAACTTGCCAGCGTAATACTGGTGTAGGTGTGGCTGTCGATTCCTGACTCGATAAGTGCAGCGTTCTCATCCGCCGCCCGCCGAACGCTCGCGCGGCTCGCCCTTGAGGTAGCGATACTTCACCGTGTTCGGCGTCTCCTTCGGCGGCAGCTCATACGGCAGCGACTTCAGAAACGCCGTCAGATCATCGATCTCGTTCGCCTTGAGATGGCCGGTTTTTCCGTGCTTATCGTCCTTGTTGCACGTCGTCAGCACGTCGCGCAGCGTCCTGGCCTTGCCGTGATGGAGATACGGTGCGGTGCGATAGACGCCGAGCAGGGTCGGGGTGTCGTACCTCGGCCCCATCTTTTCCGACGCATCGTCGCCGCCGGTGCCGACATCGTGCAGGTTGAACGGCTTTTTGAGCCGGCTATCGGTATAGTACGGCCCACTGTGGCACTTGGCGCAACCGACGGCCTCGCTGAAAAACAGCTTCTTGCCGCGCTCGGCGGCGGCGGACAATTTGCCGGGCGCGGGAATGTGCGGCGACAGCGTAAGCTCGAACGAGTTGCTGTACACGGCGAGCGCGTCGAGGTCCTTCGAGCGGCCGGCGAGATCCATGCTCAGCTCGGCCGCCTCAAATCCAGCTTTCGCCTTGAGAGAGCCGCGAAACAGGCCCGCCCCCTGCATGAGCCGGCCGCGAATGGTGTACTCGAAATCCTGCACTTCATCGCGGTCGGCGGACCAGTGCAACGGATGCGTGTGCGCCAGACCCATCAGCGACGGCGTCTTGCGCAGTCCCTCCGGATTGTGCCAGACCCGGCCGTCGCTGTGGCCGTCGGGATGACACGAGGAGCAAGCGATCCAGCGACGGGTCGTTAAGGGATAGTTGGCCGTGCTGAAGAGGATCTTGCCGCGCACCCACTCCGGCGATTTCGGCGGCTCGCACACTTTGATATGGGCCAGCACCTTCATGTTCGCCGCATCGTACACGGTGACATCGAAGTCCAGCGCATTGGCGATGTAGACTTTTTGGCCGTCGGGGCTGACGCGAACGGCGCGCGGATTTTGGCCAATGCGGCGCGCTCGGTCGACGCGCTTGATCTCCCTGTAATCGTCATCGACGATTTCCGACACGTTCATGTCATTGGTGCCGGCATAAATCGTGTAGAGTCGTTTGCCATCCGGCGACAGGGCCGCTTCCCACGGATTGGTGACGACATAAACGCCGTTATAGGTGTCCATGGCGAACGAAGTGCGCCGCTTGGTATTGTTCGGCGGCACCAGATCGCAGACGCTCAACTGCGGGAAGATCGAGCCGCGGCCGTCAATTACCTCGATTTTTGAGCGAATGTGTGACAGATACGCTTTCGGCCGCCGCGGATGGATGATGACATTGCGGCAGAGATTGTCGCTGGAATGTCCTTTCCACGTATCGACGACGACGCCCTTGTCGCGGTCGAGCGCGTGCAGGACGCCGGTGTAAAACTCGGTGACGTACAACCGCTTCTCGTCGGGGCTGAGGGCGAGGCCGCGCAGCATTGAGCCGGCCTTCATCTCGCGGAGGATTTTGCGTTTGTGCAAATCAATCTCGCTGACGGTGCCGGGATATTCATGGGTGACGTAGGCTCGGCTGCCGTCCTTGGTGATGACGATGCCATACGGCTCGTCCGGCACGCGGAGCTTCTCGACGACCGCGCCCTTGTCGGCATTGATGAAGGCAACGTTGTCGTCGCGGTAGACCGTGACGGCGGCGAGCGGCCCGTTGCCGATCCAGGCGACGCCTTCGGGCTTGTCTCCGACGGCGATCTCCTGGAGCCCCTTGTTGGTCGTCGTATCCACGACGGTGACGCTGCCGTTGTCGGCATTGGCGACGAGCAGACGTTTGCCGTCGGGGGTGATGTCCATGAGGCTGTTGGAGGAGCCGGCGCGGGCTGAAGGCGGCGAAGCGAAGAGGAGGGTAGTTAGGACCAAGCGGGCAGGCAAACGCAGTGACATCCGTATTTCTCCTGATAACATGGCCTGAAGGCGGGTAGCTCGGCATGTCAGGTTATTATGGAGAGACGGCAAGGGGAATGCAATCGGCGCCTAAATCGAATCACGAAAACACGAAAGTACGAAAACACGAAAAAGACCAGGAGCGCAAGAAAAGACGTCTTTTGCTTGCTGGTGCTGCCTTCTTCTTTTTCGTGTTTTCGTGATTCGATTTTATGGTGCTTGCCGAGCTAGCTGATGAAATCGCTCTCGCAGCTGCCGCGTGACGGGGCCGGGCTTGCCTGTGCCGATGGGCCGGCCATCGCATTTCACGACGGAAACCACCTCGGCGGCCGTGCCGGTCAGAAAACATTCGTCGGCACTGTAGATGTCGTGCCGCGTCAGGGCCATCTCCTGCACGGGGATCTTCGCCGCCCGCGCCAGCTCGAGGACGGCATTGCGGGTGATGCCTTCCAGAATGCCGGCAACCAGGTGCGGCGTGCGCAACAGACCATGCTTGACCACAAAAATGTTATCGCCGGTACACTCGGCGACCTCGCCGTTGTGATTGAGCATGATCGCTTCCTGGCAGCCGGCGCGCACGGCCTCGATCTTGGCCAGGATGTTATTGAGATAATTCAGAGACTTGATGCGCGGATTCAGCGCGTTGGGATGATTGCGAATGATCGAGGCGGTGATGATCTCCAGGCCCTTCTCGTAGAACTCGGCGGGATAAAGGCTGATGTCATCGACGATGATGATGATTTGCGGATCGGAACATTTTTGCGGATCGAGTCCGAGCGAGCCGGCCCCGCGCGTCAGCACCAACCGAATGTAGCCGTCTTTCTTGGCGTTGGCCTTGACCGTATCGAGGACGGCCTGCGTCATCTGCTCGCGGCTGAGCGGCACTTCCAGAAGTATATGGCGAGCGCTTTCATAGAGACGATCGATGTGCTCGCCGAGGCGAAAGACCCGGCCAGCGTAGACGCGGATGCCCTCGAAAACGCCGTCGCCGTAGAGCAGGCCATGATCAAACACGCTGATTTTGGCGTCGGATTTATCAAGTAATTTGCCGTTGATCCAGACCTTACTCATCGCTGTCCCCTGTCACCCGGTCATGGAAGGTTGGAGGAGCGCATTCGTGTCTGCCTCTTCCACGCGACCCTTGGCCAGGCGCACCACGCGATCGGTATTGGCGACGATCTCCATGTTGTGCGTCACCATGATGATAGTCAGCCGTTCCTCTCGGTTCAAGTCGCGCAGCAGGCGGACGATCTCGACGCCCTTGTCGGCATCGAGGTTGCCGGTTGGCTCGTCGGCCAGCAGAATGCGCGGACGATTAATGAGAGCGCGGGCGATGGCGGCGCGCTGCATTTCGCCGCCGGACAGCTCGCGCGGCTTGTGGTGCAGACGATGGCCGAGACCCACGCGGTCGAGCAGCTCGGTGGCTTGTAGCTTGAGGGCGCGGCGCTCGCGGAACCAGCCGCGCACCGAAATGCCGATCATCTTCGGCATCAACACGTTCTCCAGCGTGCTCAGCTCCGGCAGGAGATGATAGAACTGGAAGATGAAGCCGAACGTTTGATTGCGCAGCCGATCGCGCTGCTCGGCGGGCCGATTGTCAATGCGTTCGGTGTTGAGGAGAACACGGCCCTCATCAGGTCTATCGAGCGTGCCAAGCAGGTGCAACAAGGTGCTTTTGCCGCTGCCGGAGCTGCCGACGATGCTGAGAAACTCGCTGTCGAACACTTCGAGATCCACTCCGGTCAGGACGGGAACCTCAATGGCGTGTTTGCGATAGGTTTTGTGAACGTTGATAGCCGCCAGCAGAGGCAGATTATCGAGCATCGCATTCATCTCCAGAAGATTAGCCACAGATGAACACGGATGAGCTCAGATAAGAAAAAGAGAAAAAAGCGCCTTGTTGCCTGCCATCTTTTTTCCCTTATCTCTTTGCTTTTATCTGTGTTTATCTGTGTTCATCTGTGGCTAATGATACATTACTCGTACCGCAGAGCCCGCACCGGATGCAGCAGGGCCGCACGCAGTGCCGGCAAGACACTGAACAGGACGGCAATCGCCACCGCGCCCACGTTGATGAGCAACACACTCCACATGTTCAAATCGGTTGGGATCTCGTTGAAATAATACACCGACCGATCGAACAATTCATGCCCAGTCCATCGAGTCAGGAATTGCTCGATGTTGTTGATGTAAATCGTGATAACCACGCCAAAGGATGAGCCGAGAAGCGCGCCCACGGCGCCGAGCAATAGTCCATAGCTGAGGAAAATGTGCAGCACACCTGTGTTAGACGCACCCAGCGCCTTGAGAATCCCGATGTCGCGCGTTTTTTCGACGACGATCATGGAGAAAATGGCGAGGATGCCGAAGCCGGCCACGGCGATAATCATGAACAGCAGCACGTTGAGAATGCCCTTCTCGATGCTGATGGCGGCCAGGAGCGGCCCCTGTTTGTCCTCCCAGGTGTGGACGCTCAGCTCCCAGTGAACGGGGAGCAATGCCTGCAAGCGCTTCTTGACCGCATGCAGATCGCGATAGTCCTTGATGCGAATTTGAATGCTGGTGGCGCGGTCCTGCATTGTCCGCAGGCGCTGCAATTCCTCGATCGGCACGAACACGTAATTGGCGTCGTACTCGCTCATTTCCGATTTGAAATAATCGCAGACGGCACAGCGCCATTCGACCGGCTTGAGCGCCTGGCCGCTGATGGTGGTGATGACCACGTCATCGCCCGGATCCAGCGTGCAGACTTCCTCGGGCGGTCGATCGGGGCTGAGCTTGGCGCGGAAATGGGCGATGGCGTAGCCGACGATGATGGTGGAAGGCGGATCTTCGCGCGACGGCGGCGGGTCGGGAAGCGGTTTGCCGTCGGTCGGCGGCGGCAGCAGCAAGTTGGCGATGCGGTCCAGACGATGCGGCGGATGAAGCAAGCGCTGACGCTCCAGGGCTTTCGGACTTAGATCGAAAGAGGGTTGCCCTTTGTGCAGCTCTAAATGCTCGGCGAAGCCGCCGACGGAGGCACGGCCGACAGGATCGATGCCGATGAGGTGTACCGGCCGGGCCGTTTGGTAGCCTTTGCCGTTGAATTGAATCATGCCGAAGATTTCCAGCGTCGGCGTCATGGCCTCGATGCGCTGGCTGAGGAAAGGGTCCGACTGAATGAGGGCCATCTTCCCTTTGGGATTGGCAAAGCCCTGAAAATCGCGGGCCTCGATGACGATGTCGGAAAGCAAACCGTGCAGCCGATCGCGCAATTTCGTGCTGAAGCCAGCCATCACGGAATTGACGACAATGAGCGTGGCCACCCCGAGCATGACACTGATGATGCACACCAGGGCCAGGTAGCGCGTCAGCAAATATCGCCAGCATAACAGCAGTTTATACACTTCAACACCTCACAAATTCACCGCGGAGAACGCGGAGAACGCAGAGAAAAGAAAATTCAAAACCAATTTTCCAACCAATATCTCCGATTTCTCTATTCCCTTTTCTCCGCGCTCTCTGCGTTCTCCGCGGTGAATCATTTCTTCTCCGGGCGAAGCAGCGGGAACAGGATGACATCGCGGATGGTCTGCGTGTTGGTCAGCAGCATGACCAGGCGATCGATGCCGACGCCGAGTCCGCCGGCCGGCGGCATGCCGTGTCGCAGCGCGCGGATGAAATCCTCGTCCATTTTCGCCATCGACTCTTCTTCCGGCAGACCGGCCAACTGCATGCGGAACGTCTGCTCCTGCGTGATCGGATCGTTCAGCTCCGTGTAGGCGTTGGCCAGCTCCATGCCGCGCACGTACAGCTCGAAACGCTCGGCGATGGCGGGATTATCGCGCTTTCGCTTGGTCAAGGGACAAAGCGGAGCGGGATAATCATAAACGAACACCGGACCCAGCAGCTTGTCCTCCACGTGCTCTTCGAACAGGTGATGCACGATAACGGCCGGATCCTTGCCGGCGGCCGGAAAACCTTCGCGCTCGGCCACGCCGCGGAGGGCGTCGCTGTCGCTCATCGGCACGCCGACGTGCCGCTCGAACAGCTCGGCGTAAGTCTTGCGCTGCCAGGGCGGGGTGAAATCGATGCTGTGTTCGCCGAAAGACAGCTGCATCCCGCCGCCCAGGGCTTGCACGCAGGCGACGATCAATTCCTCCGTCAGATCCATCATGGAGCGGTAATCGCCATACGCCTGATACAGCTCCATCATGGTGAATTCCGGATTGTGCCGCGGGCTGATGCCCTCGTTGCGGAACACCCGGCCAATTTCATATACCTTCTCAATGCCGCCAACCAGCAAACGTTTCAAGTGCAATTCCAGGGCGATGCGCAAAAATAAATCGATGTCCAGGGTGTTGTGGTGCGTGATGAACGGCCGAGCCGCGGCGCCGCCGGGGATGGCATGCAGCGTCGGCGTCTCCACCTCCCAGAAGCCGCGATCATCGAGAAAACGCCGGATGGTCCGCACAATAAGGATGCGCTTGCGGGCGCGGTCCAGCGTCTCCGGGTTGTGCGTCAAGTCCAGGTAGCGATGCCGCAGGCGGTATTCCAGGTCGTGCAGGCCGGCGAACTTGTCCGGATGCGGCAACAGCGACTTGCCGAGGAACGTCAGCTTGTCGGCGAACACGGTCGGCTCGCCGCGCTTCGTCTTGCCGAATGTCCCGTCCACGCCGAGCAAATCGCCAAGGTCGAGAAGCTGCGCCAGTTGCCAGCCGGTTTCTCCCACCTGCTTCTGCCCGATCATGACCTGTATCCGGCTGGTCAGATCGGGAACTTTCTCCACGTCTCCTTCGCGCTCGCCCTTGATCTCGCGGAAGGTCGGCGTGCCGGACCAGTCCTTGAGATCGAGGAAATGGACCTTGCCGCCCTCGCGACGGCTGACGATGCGTCCGCCGATCCGGACGCGCGGCCGGTTCGCTTCCGGTAGCTCGGCCGGCAGAGCGAGAACTTCCTGGATCGACTGCTGGCCCTCAAAGCGCGCGCCCCACGGATCGGGTCCGAGCGCCTCGATGGCGTGCAGCTTCTCCAGGCGAGCGGCCTCGAACGGATCTTGGGGTACAGTCACGGTTGTTGCCTTCTCGTTAGAACCTGCAAGAAAGTGCATCCCAGGTGAGACATGGATTGTAGTAAGTGGCCTCAGCGTGTCAATTGCGGGTGCCGGCGATCCATTGCGGCAGCGCGCGCGGCAGCTCCTCGACGAATTTGCTGCGCGGCAAGACAGGATCGCAGCCGGCCGCACGAGCAGCCCGCAGGCTCTCGACATCGACGTGCGAGCCATAGGCTACGACACGCGGCGGGTTGCAAAGTTCGCCCAGATGCCGAAACAGCTCCGGCAACACCAGCCCCGGAAAGGCCAGATCGATCAGCACGCAGGAGGGCGGTTCTTGACGGGCGAGATCGAGGAGCTGTTCAAGAGAGTGGGTCGATTTCACCGTCAGACCAAGGCCACGAGCCTCGCCGGTGATTCGGCTGGCGAAGAGCAGATCATCGCAGAGAAGCAGTCCCAATGACATGAAAAGGCCCCGCTAAGCCGCAAGCGGCTGTCAACCCAGCTTGCCCAATTGTTGATACCCGTACAGGATCGCCCAGGCTCTGGCGTCGATGCGAGCCGAACGATCGTCGCACAGTCGGCAGACGCCGGCGAAATCGAGCAGCACCACTTCCAAATCTTCCGCATGGTCCAGCTTCGGCAGCGCCTCCGGCGTCATGCGGGCATCGACGAAGGCCATCGCTATCGTTTCATCCGACAGGCCAGCCGACGAATACAACGGTTGCGAAACGCGATGCACCGCGACGACTTCCAGGCCGGTCTCTTCCCGCAATTCGCGGCGTGCGGTGTCCTCGATGCTCTCGCCGGCATCGAGCAGGCCGGCCGGGAAGGCAAAGATGTAATCGCCGATCGGTACGCGAAACTCCTTGACCATCACCAATCGCGGCGGCTCATTCTCCGCTCGCAAGATGGGCACGATGATAACGGCATCGGCAGGTGGGACCGGCGTCTCGCCGGTCGGTCGGTTCGACTGGGGCTTGCGCGAGGCGTACAGCCAGCGGCCGCGGTGGCCGTTGTGCTCGAAGTCGGCCGAGAACAGGTTCAGCCATTTCTCGTGCGTCAGCTGTTCAATTTTATGTATTTGCATGCTTAGATCGCTTCGGGTCCGCGCTCGCCGGTGCGGATGCGGATGCAGCTCTCCAGCGGCAGAATGAAGATTTTGCCGTCGCCGATACGGCCCTCCGGTCCGGTGCGTCCGGCCTCCATGATGGCGTTGACGGTCGGCTCGACGAAGTCCTCGTTGACGGCGATTTGCAGCTGCACCTTGCGCAGCAGGTTGACGGTCAGCTCGTGGCCGCGATAGACCTCGGAATGGCCCTTTTGCCGGCCAAAGCCCTGCACGTCCACGATGGTCAGGCGGAAGACCTCGACTTTGTTGAGGGCTTCCTTGACGGCTTCCAGCTTCGCCGGCTGGATGATCGCGAGAATAAGTTTCATGATAATTCCGTGCCGAATGTTACATGCGGGAGAGATAATTTCGATGTTACGGCAAGAGATCGGCCACGGCGAGAGAAACCTGCGGCGCGGCCAACGGATTCACGACGGCGGGCGGAACGAGCGTTGTCACGCTGGCGTAGCCGTGGCCATAGTGCTGCGATGGATCGGGATGCGGATCGCGGCGGACTTCCAGCTGGTTGTCCACGAGATTGACGATCCAATAATCGGCGATGCCGGCGCGGGCGTAGAGGCTGGCCTTGCGATTGCGGTCGTACGATAAACTGCTCTCGGACACTTCGACGATGAGTGCGGCCGTCGTCGGATGGTGCGTGGCGTACTGGGCCCGAGAACCGGCAACCACAGCCACGTCCGGTTCCGGCTCGGACAGCGCGCCGAAATCGATCGGGCCTTGCAAGCGCACATGAAAAGCGGAACCAAAGGACATGCGCAAAAGTTCCGCCACTTGATCGGCGGTTGTCCAATGCTCAGCCTTCTGCGGACTGAGGACCATGATTTCTCCTTCCATCAGCTCGACGCGCTGGCCGTGGAACAGGCCCATGTCACCCATCTGATAGTATTCGTCGCGCGTCCAGCGACGCGGAGCAGGCGCAGGGCTGTGAGACGCCGGCATGGGAGCGCTAATGATTTGCGACATGCGATCACCTCCTCCGCCACAGATCAAGGAACCCTCGGCGGTCGGGCGGCTCACCGATTTCCGCGATCAAGAAGCCGACCAGAGCGCCGAGCAACGCACCGACCAGCCCACCGCCTTCGTGGGGCAAATGCACGGAGGCCAGCAAAGCGCCGACGATGCCGCCGGCCAAGGCGCCGAGGAGCCGTCCGCCCAGTCCCGCGATGATGCCGCCGAGTATTAAACCTTCAATCGCAATTCCCTTGTCGGACCAAATCAGAGCGCTGGCGACGGCACCAGACGCTGCGCCTAACAATACACGAAGGTTCCACAACTGTCTCTCCAGAGAGCGAATCCGCTCGCGATCCACACACGGCCGAAGAGGCGTGGAATAAGGAGGAATATCGCTGCTTTTCTCCACGGGTATCTCGCATCCGAGCAATCGCAGAACTTCGCCGCGAACATCCTCCAACTTCACGCCGAGGTTCATCAGGACTTGTGCGGCCACGCTTTCCTTTTGGCGTAGTAGGCTCAGCAACAGATGCTCGGTGCCGACATAATTGTGTTCGAGTAACTCAGCGTCCACGATGGCTTCGGCAATAATCTGTTTGACACAAGGCGACTGCGGCAGGCTGTCTCGGCTGAGCTTGTGGGGGCTGCGCGGGAGGATCTTGTCAAACTCCAAGGAGACCGCCTCCAAGCTGATACTAAGATTTCTCAGCGCGTTAGCCGCAACGCCCGAGCCTTCCTGAATGAGCGCGAGGAGGATATGTTCGGTGGTAAGGTACTCGTCGTTCGAGTAACGGGCCGCCCAGTTAGCCAACTGCATCACCTTGCGAGCACGTTCCGTGAAGCGTTCGTACATGGCCCCAGCTCCCTCACGCCTTGACGGTCAACAATTCCTCCAGATGTGCCTGCACCGACTCCGCCAGCACATTCAGATTGTACCCGCCTTCCAGGCAGCTCACCAAGCGCCCGCCGCTGTGCGTCTTCGCCGCGTCCAGCACTTGCTGTGTCAGCTCAACGAAATCCTCGACCTCCAGGCCGAGCGAGCCGATGGGATCGCGGGCATGGGCATCGAAGCCGGCGCTGACCAGCACGAGCTGCGGCTTGATCTTGTCCGCTGCTTTTTCCAGGGCGTTGCGATAAGCGGCTCGGTAGTCCTTGCGCGGCGTGCCGTAACGGATGGGGGCATTCAGGGTGTAACCGAGTCCCGCGCCTTCGCCGGTTTCGTCGGCGTCGCCGGTGCCGGGATAGAAACCCATGCCGTAGCGATGGATGCTGAAGAACAAAACACGCGGCTCGGCGTAGAAAATGTCCTGCGTGCCGTTGCCGTGATGCACGTCCCAATCGACGATCAGCACGCGATCGAGCGAATGGACGGTCAGGGCGTGATGGGCGGCCAGGGCGATGTTGTTGAACAGACAGAAACCCATGCTGCGTTTCGGCGTGGCATGATGGCCGGGCGGACGGACCAGGCACAGGGCGTTCTTGTCGTCGCCGCGCAGCACGGCATCGACCGCCGCGGCGCACGCGCCGGCCGCGGCGAGGGCGACCGTATACGATGCCGGCGAGACGACGGTGTCGGGATCGAGCCGGCCGCCGCCGTGCGCGGCCATGTCCTCGACGGAACGCACCATCCGCGGCGAATGAATCCGTGTCACCGCCTCCGCCGTCAGGGGGCGATAAGAGCCAGGACGACAGCGCGCGGGCAGGTCGGTTTTTTCCAGACGGGCCGTGATAGCGCGCAGACGATCGGCCGTCTCGGGATGAGGGCCGGTCTCGTGCTGTAAGAACAGAGAATCGGTGTAAAGGAGCGTCATGCTGGCATTCTACCGCCGTCGCGGCAGGATGAAAACACGCCGCCTCGGAGGGATGCGAGGTTTATGACGGTGAGGATGGCCGTTTCCAGGAGTTTACCCAGTAGACGCGGATGCAAACGGGGCAGGATATTGCGTATCATGAGACAGGCCGACGGCGCCGCCAAAACGGTGTCCGTTTACCAGGCGAGGCAAATCCCATGATGCGAAGGCGATGGCTGATGGTCTACGGCTTGCTGCTGGGGAGCGTGTGCGCGGGTTGCCAGCCGCCGGAACGCAAGGTGCGCAACCTCGTCCTCACCGGCTCGGCCGGCATAATGCCCTTGATGCGCGACATCGGCAAGCGCTTCGAGGCCGACCATGCCGACGTGCGCGTGGACGTGCAGGCCGGCGGCTCGACGCGAGGCATCACGGACACGCGGCAAGGATTGGCCGACATCGGCATGGTGGCGCGTTCGTTGAAGCCTGAGGAGGCCATGCTGCACGCCACGCCCATCGCCCGCGATGCCATGTGCTTCATCGTCAATCGAACCAATCCCGTGAAGGAATTAACGGATGATCAGATCGGTCGCATGTACACTCGAACCGTCTCCAACTGGAAAGAGGTCGGCGGTCCCGATTTGTCGATCGTACTGATTCACATGACGGATGGGCATGCGCTCCTGGATCTGTTCCTCGATCACTTCAAGCTGCGCTCCACGCAGATCCGCGCCGACGCGCTGATTCAGGACAGCGAGCAGGGCATTCAGGCGGTGGCCAGCCGGCCGGGCGCCATCGCCTATGTGTCGTGCAGCCGGGGCGAGGCCGTCGGCGAGAACGTCCCCATCCGCTCGCTTCCCCTCGACGGCATCACGCCGACGACCGAACACGTCCGCGACGGAACCTATCCGCTGTCGCGGCCGCTCCAGCTGGTGACGCGCGAGACGCCTAAAGGAATAGCCGCCGAATTTATCGACTTCGCGCGCTCCAATGCCGTCCTCGATCTGATCCAGCAATATCATTATGTGACGCTGGAAAAATAGCGTTCGTCAAGGGATTTTCTCGTTCCCAGGCGGACACGCCCTTTGAGGGCACGGAGAACACCGGCTGAGCAGGTTTTATCGGAGCCCGCAGCGTCAGCGAGGGCAGGTGAGCAACCCGCGATTACGCTACGGGCTTCGACAGGTTTTCCCCTCATCGACTCATGTCGCTGGAGGTGCCGCCCGCGGCCGGGACGTAGCACTTGGATACGTAATCCATCACCATGCGATCCGCATTGAACCGCCAGCCCAGCGTCCGAATCGCCGACTTCATCCGCGCGATCCAGGCCGTGGGTAGACCATCGTGGTCGCGCTGGTAATACAGCGGAATGACCTCCTCCGTCAGCGCGCGGTACAGGGCTTTGCCGTCGGCGCGGTCGTGGTTCTCGGGGGAGGAGTGCGTTTCTCCACAGCCGATGGCGAAGCCGTTGTTGCCGTCGTAGGCTTCGGCCCACCAGCCGTCGAGCACCGAGAGATTGAGTCCGCCGTTGAGGACGACCTTCTGCCCGCTCGTGCCGGAGGCTTCCAGCGGCCGGCGCGGATTATTGAGCCAGACATCGACCCCTTGCACGAGGTGCCGGCCGACGTTGATGTCGTAGTCCTCGACGAACACGACCTTGCCGGCGAATTGCGGCTGGCGCCCGAACTCGGCGATCTGCCGGAGAATGTGTTTGCCGGGCGAGTCCAGCGGGTGGGCCTTGCCGGCGAAGACGAGCTGGATGGGCAGCTGCGGATCGTTGATGAGGGCGAGCACCTGTTCCAGATCGTGAAACACCAGGTTTGCCCGCTTGTAGGTGGCGAAGCGGCGGGCAAAGCCGATCGTCAGGGCGTCCAGGCTGAGCGATCGGCCCAGCTGGGCAAGCACGTCCTTCCCTTCGCCGCGGCGTTCGGCCTGCCGCACGAGGCGCTGGCGCACGAAGGCGAGCAGACGGGCTTTCAGGACCTGGTGGGTTTCCCACAGCTCGCCGCTGTCGATTTTTTCGATGCCCTCCCAGACGGCCGGCTCTCCGCTGCGGAGCACCCAGTCCGGTCCCAGGTGGCGATCGTAAAGCTGCTTCATCTGCGGCGCCAGCCAGGAAGGCACGTGGACGCCGTTGGTGATGTGGCCGATCGGCACTTCGTCCACGGAGCGTTCGGGCCACAGACTCGTCCACATGCTGCGGGACACTTCGCCATGCAGCGAAGAAACGGCATTGGCCCGGCGGGAGTTCTTGAGGGCGAGCACGGTCATGCAGAACTCCTCGGCATGGTTGTTGACATCGACGCGCCCCAGCGCCATGAGGCGATCGGGGCTGAGGCCGAGGGCGTCGCGCAACGGCCCCAGATGTTCTTCCATCAGGTGCCAGGAAAAACGATCGTGACCGGCCGGCACCGGCGTATGCGTGGTGAAGACGGTCTGCATCCGCACTCGCCGCCGAGCCTCCTCGAAGTGGATCCCCTCCCTCTGCATGCGCTGGGCCATCATTTCCAGGGCGGCGAAGGCGCTGTGTCCCTCGTTGAGATGGAGGACGCCGGGATGGATGGCGAGAGCGCGCAGCGCTCGCACCCCGCCGACGCCGAGCAGCAGCTCCTGGCGAATCCGCGTGCGGTGGTCGCCGCCGTATAGCCGGGCGGTGAGATCGCGATCTTCCGGAGCATTGCCCTCCACGTTCGAGTCGAGCAGCAGCAGCGTGTTGCGTCCGACGGCCAGCTTCCAGACGCGGGCGTGAATCGTGCCGCTGCGCGTCTCGATGGCCACCGTCACGGGCCGATTGTCCGGACCGATGGAAAGCTCCAGGGGCAGCTGCTTGACATCCACGTCGAGGTATTCCTCGCTCTGCCAGCCCGAGCGATCGAGCCGCTGACGGAAATAGCCCTGGTCGTAGAACAGGCCGACGCCGACGAGCGGGATGCCCAGGTCGGAGGCGCTTTTGATGTGATCGCCGGCCAGCACGCCGAGTCCGCCGGAGTAGATCGGCACCGACTCGTGCAGGCCGAACTCGGCCGAGAAATAGGCGACCGGACGAGCGCGCAGCACGCCGGCATGGATGGCGCCCCAGGTCCGCGAGGAGTGCAGGTATTCCTGCAAGCGGCGATAGGCGTAATTGAGCCGGCTATGCAGGGCGAGCCTGCTGGCACGTTGCTGGAGCTGCTCCATCGAGATTTCCGACAGCAGGGCGATGGGGTTGTGATCCAGCTGCTGCCAACGATCGGGATCCAGCGCGTGAAAGATGTTGACGGCTTCCGCATCCCAGCTCCACCACAAGTTGCGGGCCAGCGTCCAGACACGTTCGTAGGCCGGCGCGATGAGCTGTTTGAGAGTTCGCACCTCGCTGATGATCGGGGCGAGCTGGGCGGCGATGGTCACCAGCATCAGCGACTCTTCGCGGGAAAACGTCCGTCGCTCGATGGTTTGAATCACCAGCACGCCCTGGATCACCCCCTGATCGACGAGCGGCACGCCGAGGAACGAGTGATACGCCTCTTCGCCGGCTTCGGGGAAATATTTGAAGCGCGGGTGCAGGGGTGCGTCCTCGACGACGATGGGACGAAGCTGCTCGGCCACCAGTCCGGTCAGGCCTTCCTGGAGCTTCATGCGAACCTGGCCGACGCTCTCTGGACGGAGGCCAACGGTGGCGGCCAGCACCAGATTGGCCCGATCCGGCTGGAGCAGATATACCGAGCAAACATCGCTGCGAAAATGGTTTTGCAGCAGCCCCACGATGTTGCCAAGGGTCTCCGCGGGGTCGCCTTTCTGCGAAACCATGCGGCTAATTTCGTCCAGGGCCAACGGTGCGGCTCCATCAGATTGGTTAAGCAATACGCTCATGGGTGTCGCCCACAAGGACAGGGATGGGATCTGTCGAACGACATGCCCGCTTCCGGGCGCGAAAATCGATCGGTATTCGTGAATCACTAAGCGCCTGCACGTTCGGTGCCGGCTTCTCAGGTTTGAGCCTCGCTTTTGGCACGTCCGACGCTTTTCCTTGCAGGACATGAAGTTGTGGACGTTCTGAAAGGAGCAGCTTCTTCGAGGACGCCTCCCGAATGGCACCCGGAAGGGCGGATCTTCTTTCGGAGCTGCTAAGAAGATAGGCAACGAGTGCTCGGTTCGATGCGGAGGAAACCGCTGGGACAAGCCCGGTGGCTCGCCTTATCCCGCCGCTACGGAGCTGCTGCAACGACAATGTCATGGACGAAATGCAGCTTCTCGATCGCCGGCGAGGACAGGACGAAGGGATAACCGTCGGGCACTCCCAGCCCTCGGTTGAGGTTGTTGAGCACGTAGGTCAGGGGAAACCAGCTCTCGATCAAGCGATCGAAAGACTCGAGACGGCAGCCGACCATGACCGGATGGGCTTTCAAGGCCGGCTCGTCCTTGCGCTGCGGGCGCAGGGACAGACCGCAGGCGATGGCGGTTTCCAGGGTGTCGGTCATGTGGAGGTAGTGAGCCCAGGTTTCGGCCCAGTCTTCCCAGGGATGCGAGCTGGCGTAGCTGCTGATGAAGCGCTCCTGCCAATCGGCGGGCGGCCCCTCCTGGTAGTGGCGTTGCAGGGCCTCGCCGTAGTCTTCGCGCTCGTCGCCGAAGCGCTCGCGAAAGCCGGCGAGCGCTTCGCTCTCCTTGACCAGCCGGTCCCAGTAATAGTGGCCGACCTCATGGCGGAAATGGCCCAGGATCGTGCGGTACGGCTCGTGCAATTGAACGCGCCGCTTCTCGCGCTCGGGATCGTCGGCCTCCGCCACGTTGATCGTGATGATGCCGTTGTTGTGGCCCGTCATCACGGGAGCGGCATTCGGCGTCGCCGGATGCGGGTCGGCCAGAAACTTGAAGGCCAGGCCCGATTCCGGATCCTTCGTCTTGCTCTCCAGCGGAAGACCCAGGCCGAGAAGACTGTAGACGAGACGGCGTTTGGCCACTTCCAGACGATACCAGCGTTCTTTCTGCCCTGGAAGGCTCAAATCGGGGATCACCCGCGTCAGGCGGCACGAGCCGCACAGCGGATTGGGATCGTCAGCGGGAACGGCCCAGTTGCAGACGTTCGCCTCGGTGTAATTCCGGCACAGACGATACTTCCGTCCCTCGGCCGCGGGGGCCAGGGAATGCCACACATTCTCACCAGCCGGCTCAAGGGCGGCGATCTCCTCCAGGTCCGGGAGATAGGCCAGGTCGTGCCGGCAGCTCACGCAGCGGACGTTTTCGTAAAAGACCAGCTGCTGGCAATGATCGCAATGGAAGATCTTCATACGCTGCTCCGGCATATCGCCTCACGTCAGGGCTACGCTATGAAACGCTCAACACCCACCCATTTCTGTAGCTCTTTCGGTAATTTCATATCAGGAGAAGGGGTCGCGCGCCCGTGTGCATCAGGGATCGATAGAAAGGGGAACACTCGGAGACTGCTCCAGCCTGCCCCGTTCGTACAGGAGTTACCGGATTGTCTTTTGCCCCTCTGAAGATGCAATGAATTGAGCCAATCCCCCGTATTCGGAGGCCGGGTCGCATCCTTCCATTACGACCCCGTTCCTGTCGTAAAGATCGTCGAGGGCCTTCTCATCCTCGGCTTCGATTTCGCAGAGCACGAACGCGAAGTCTCCGTGAGTCAACCGGCCAATGTAACGGAAGTATCGGGGCTGGTCGTCAAGGAGACGCTTGCCGAAGCAGATGCTCTGTCCGGCGACTAAGATTTTCAGCCTACCGCTCGTTTGTAGATTCATTATGCCGGATGACTTGTCGTAGTTACCCGAACCGCGGTAGATACTCCAATCCAGTCGATACTGAGGAAAAAAATCAAGCTGAGGAGATACCGGGACCACAAGTACGCCGTCCTGTGGCTGCTCTGGTGGTAACTCTACCGGCGCAGCCCACCCCTTCTGCGAGTTCAGGGCGACGAGAGTTAGGTAATGAACCGTGTGCATCATATCACCGTTCGAACCGTCTGATTACTATTGAGCACGTTCTGAGCACCGTTGGACTCGAGCTTCTGTTGAATTCTCTGTGGGTCCCCCACAATTGGTCCTTCGATCACGTCACAGCAGCCAGTAGTGAAGACCGGTTTCGCGTTCCAGAAATCCAAAATGTCGGTCAGATTGAGACCACGCTGCGCATTCAGATGGAAAACGGTCAACGCTCCGTAAGCTCCGTCATCAACGTCCAGTCGGAGAACTACGGGAGGGCCATTTAATCTCACGGCCACCTTCCTTGCCCATGCTCGTGCCTTCCGTTCGGAATACTGCGTATAGAACCCTCTCCCGAACTCACCGCCTCCTTGCGTAACGTCGATGTTGCCTGCTGCCATGTGATTCGCGTCAACTTGTCCGGTCCCGTGAAAGAGAGTGGGCAAGATCATTCCTCGCCGAAAATGCGTCCCAGACCTCACGTGCATTGCCCCTGACCGCAATGGACCATTTTCGGGAGTCTATGAAGAGATTACAAGGCAATTTCGCTGCCGTCGCGGAAAACCACGTCCACCGCCACCTGCACGGTGTGACTGCCGCCGCCGAGATTGACGCCCTTGATGGGGCTGACGTCATCATAATCGCGGCCCCAGGCCAACAGGATGTGCGTGTCCGAAGGGATCAGGTTGTTGGTCGGATCGAGATCGATCCATCCGAAATCGAGACAGTAAACCGACAGCCAGGCGTGCGAGGCATCCGCGCCGCGCAGGCGCTGATGATCGGGGGAATGGTTCGTGCGCAGGTAGCCGCTGACATAGCGAGCCGCCAGCCCCAGCGAGCGCAGACAGGCAATCTGCAAATGCGCGAAATCCTGACACACGCCGCGGCGCAGGCGAAAAACCTCGCGCAGCGGCGTGTGGACGGTGGTGGCCTTGCTGTCGTAGCGGAAGTCGGCGTGGATGCGTTCGGTCAGCTCGCGGGCCGCGGCCAGCAAGGGCCGGCCTGGTGGGAACGAAGGGGCCGCGTAGGCAGCCAGGTCCGCATGGCACTTGACGTAGGGCGAGTCCAAGAGAAACTGGCGCGCCTCCAGACCGGAAGGCGTGAGGGCGGTTTGCAGATGGTCGCGCACCCTCTCCCACGGCGGCGTTTCGCCCAGAGGCGGAGGGTTGAAAAGCATCACCTCGGTCAAGCTCACCGCGGTCACGGTCAGCTTCTCGTGCGGCTGCTCGATGATGAAATACGTCGCCCGGTTGCCGAAAAAGTCGAGCTGCGGCTTCAGCAAGGCGGGAACAGGATTCACTTGCAGCTCGCTGTGCAAGCAGGCTTGCCGGGGAGCGTGGCGCGGGGTGAGGTGGGCCAGGTTGTGACAAAGGGACACGGCACTACTGTAGGTGTAGCTCGTCGTGTGCGTTACGCGATAGGTCATGAGCTGGCCTCCGGCTTGAGGGCGGCAAGGTGCCGGGAAGCGGCCACGTGTGTCAAATAATTCTGCGCGATCGTGTCGGAGAGCAGCGGCAGCTGCTCAGTGAGCCAGACCAGCCAATCGACGAGATGCTGGCGAACGCCGTCACGGTTCGGCCGGGCGAGCAGCTCGATGTCGGCCAGGCGGAGGTGCGTCAGGATGGCCAGCATGATGCGCTGCTCGGGGGGGCGTCGCGGCGTGGAGTCATCCTGGGGCAGACGCTCGACACTGTCCGCGAGCGCGACGAGCTGAAAGGCCAGCGAGCGCGGATTGCTCTCGTCGAGCAGCAGCAGATCCAGCACCGGCGCCGCTTGCAGGCTGCTCAGGTAACGGCGGCGATACGTGATCGAGCTTTCGGCGACCTCGAGCACCGCCTCCAGCACCGGCACCTCGTTGTCCTCGACCGTCGCCAGGGTGCTGCGGATGAGGATGATCGTGTGGTTGGCGCGCTCGATGCGCCGGCCCATGTCCAGGAACTGCCAGCGCCGGCCGCGGACCATGCTCTCCATGGCCAGGCCGCCGAAAGCGGTCAGCGAAATCAGCAGACCCTCCAGCGTCTCCAGCACGTCGCTCAGGGTTCCCGTCGTGATGCGGCGGCTCATCTCGGCCGGCTCGCGGCTGCCATGCTCGTCCACCTTGAGGCTGTTGAGGACGCGCCAGGTGTCGGCCGAGATCTGATCGCGCACCAGGCGAGCGATGTGCTGCACGGTATGAATCGTCCACTGCAAGCTGCCGCAGCGCGTGATGTCGAAGATCAGCGAGCGCAGCTCGTCTTCGGGCGCGGCGAGGCGGGCCTCCGCGCCTTCGCCGACGAAGCCGGGGTAGGTCAAGCCCTGGTGCGTCAACGCCCGCAGGAGAGCCGGCAATTCGGGGACTTCGATCAGGGCCGATTCCTCGGTCAGACGCACCAGAATGGTGCGGAGCAGACGGGTGGCTCCTTCGGCGCGTTCGACATAGCGGCCCAGCCAGTACAGGTTGTCGGCAGTGCGGCTGGAAAGATCGCTGCCGCCGCGACTCAGCTCGACCGGGCGGTCGGGCGGCGGCAAGAGCGTGACGCTGCTGACCGGACCCGACGCCAACGCCCAGGTGTCCTTGGTGCCGCCGCCGCGCTGCATCGACACCACAAGGCTGTCGGGCGTGGCCGCGTAACGCGTCAAGCCGCCCGGCATGACGGTGAAGGTGTCCGCCGTCGCCGCCAGGAACGTCCGAAGAACGAAGTGCCGTGCTTGCAAGGTTTCGCCGGTCAGGACAGGCGTCGTCGCCAGCGTGAGCTGTTCCTGTCCGACGAAATCGCGCGGCCGGGCGCGGATGCGCTCCGCCAGCTCGGCCAGCTTTTCCCGGCTCAGATTGCCGCCGAAGATCGGCTCGACCCGCGCGGAAGGCGAAGTTGGCTTGATGACCATGCGCGGCAGGTTCGCCAGCACATGATTGCAGGCCGTCGGATCGCCGCACCACCAGGACGGCACCGAAGGCAAGCGCAGCTCCTCGCCCAGTAGGTGCCGGCATAACGCGGGCAAATAAGCCAAGAGCGCGGGCGTCTCGACCAGTCCGGACCCCAGAGGGTTGGCGACAGCCACATTCCCCGCGCGCACGGCCTGTACCAGACCGGGAACTCCCAGGAAGGAGTCCGCTCGCAGCTCCAGCGGATCGCAATAGTCGTCGTCGAGCCGGCGCAGGATCACATCCACGGGTTGCAGACCGCCCAGCAGCTTCAAAAACACGCGATCGCCGCGAACCGTCAGGTCGCCGCCCTGAACCAACGTGTAGCCGAGATAACGCGCCAGGAAGGCATGCTCGAAGAACGTCTCGTTGAAGGGCCCCGGAGTGAGCAGCACGACGCGCGGATTGTCGTGATGGGCGGGCGCGATGTTCCGCAACGTCTCGCGCAGCGTCAGGAAAAACTGGGCCAGCCGCTGCACCTGACAGGCGCGAAACACCTTGGGCAGCATCCGCGCCAGGACGATGCGATTTTCCAGCGCGTAACCGGCGCCCGACGGCGCCTGCGTGCGGTCGCCGAGCACCCACACTTGCCCATCCGGCGAACGGCCAAGGTTGGCGCCATACAGGTGCAGATAACGGTTGCCGGCCGGACGAACGCCGTGACAGCAACGCAAGAAACCGGGGGCATCGAAGACAAGCTCGGGAGGCAACAGGCCGCGGCTCAGCAGCGTCTGCGGACCATAGAGATCGGCGAGGATCGCTTCGAGCAGGCGGGTCCGCTGCACGAGTGACTCGCCCAGGCAAGCCAGCTCGGCCGGCGCGAGCAGGAGCGGAATGGGATCGAGAGCGATGGGGCGATCCATGCCGCGGGAATCGTCGTAGACGTTGTAGGCGACGCCGTTTTCGCGGAGCAGCTGGCGAGCTTCGTCCCAGCGGCGCTGTAGCTCTTCTTGCCCCAGGGCGTCGAGGGCGTGCAGAAAGCTGTGCCAGTGAGGCCGCACTCCCCCGACCGCATCGACCATCTCGTCGTAGCAGCCGGGGATCTCATAGTCCGGGGCAGGCTCGCCGTTCGCCGAGCCGGCCAGGATAGTGAGCGACGGGTTCATGATCACCGCCATCATCGACTAACCATCCGGACGGCTCGCAGCCGTGATGGCCAGTCACTCCAGGGGGGCCAGAGTCTCCCGCTCTGCTGAGGAAAGCGTTGCGGCTCCATTTGCTCCGCGTTCGGCGGAAGGCCGGGTTCTAACTTCGAGAGGCTCCGTCGCGGATGTCTGGGCCGATACCGTGACGGGGCGTATCGGTTGGCGCAAATCCAGGGTGAGAGGGCATTCCGGCTGGCGTTCTTCGGGCGGGACAGTCATTGGTCCCGGTGTGTGAGCCAGCAGAGAGAAACGGCTCAGGCGTCGTCCTTCCGCTTCCCGCCCATTGACCGGGGCCGTCTCGTAGGAGCGCCCGCCGGGATGGGCCACGTAGTAGCTGCATCCACCCAGCGATCGCACCAGCCATGTATCCAGAATATCGAAAACCAGCGGTGTGTGTACAGAGATGGTTGGGTGCAGACACGAAGGCGGCTGCCAGGCGCGATAGCGCACCCCCGCCACATACTCGCCATTCACGCCGGTCGGATACAACGGCAGCCGGCGGCCGTTGCACGTAATCACATGACGCGCATCCGTCAGCCCGTTCACTTTCACTTGCACACGCTCCACGGAAGAATCGACGTAGCGCGCCTGCCCGGAGCCGGTTGCCTCCTCGCCCAGCGCGTGCCAAGGCTCCAGCGCGTGACGCAGCTCCAGCTGCACACCCCGCTGCTCGACGCTGCCTGCACAGGGGAAGCGGAACTCGAAGTGCGGCGCGAACCACGCTTCTTGCAAGGGATAGCCGAGCTGGCGCATTTCGTAAAGCACGTCCTGGAAGTCCTGATGAATAAAGTGCGGCAGCATGAAGCGATCGTGCAGCTCCGTGCTCCACCGCGCCAGCTTCTGGGTATAGGGCGCCTTCCAGAAGCGAGCAACCAGGCTGCGAAGTAGCAATTGTTGTACCAAGCTCATGCGAGCATGAGGCGGCATCTCGAAAGAACGCAGCTCGACCAGGCCGCGGCGTCCGCTGCTGGTCTCCGGCGCATAGAGCTTGTCGATGCAGAATTCCGTGCGGTGGGTGTTGCCGGTCACGTCCACGAGCAGATGGCGAAAGACACGGTCGACCAGCCAGGGAGCGCAGCCGCCGCGATCGGGGATTTGCCGGAAGGCCAGCTCCAGCTCGTAAAGATTGTCGTTGCGTGCTTCATCGACGCGGGGGGCCTGGCTGGTCGGGCCGAGGAACAGGCTGGAAAACAGGTAAGAAAGCGACGGGTGGTTGTGCCAGTAGCCGAGCAGGCTGCGCAACAGGTCCGGCCGGCGCAGGATCGGGCTGTCGGCCGCGGTGGGTCCACCGAGGATGACGTGGTTGCCGCCGCCCGTGCCGACGACCCGGCCGTCGTGCAGGTACTTCTCGGTGCTGAGACGAGACAGGCGAGCCTCCTCGTACAGAATGTTCGTGGTCGCGGCCAGCTCGTCCCAGTCGTGGGACGGGTGGATGTTGACTTCGAGCACGCCGGGGTCGGGTGTAATTTTGAAGTGGCTCAGACGCGGATCGTGCGGCGGCTCGTACCCTTCGAGGAGAACCGGCATGCCCAATTCGGCGGCCGTGTCTTCCACGGCGGCAACCAGGTCCAGGTACGGCTCCACGAACCGCTGCGGCGGCATGAAGACGTGTAAGCATCCCTGGCGCGGCTCGACGCACAGGGCCGTGCGCAGCATGTCGGGCGTCGTCTGGTCCACCAGTCCAGGTTCTGAGTTCCAAGTTCTGAGTTCTGAGAGACGACGCGAGGACTCAGAACTCAGAACTTGGAACTCAGAACTTGGAGGCCCGCCGCGGTCCACCGGGAGGAACGGCTGGCCGCTCCGCGGCGGAAGCGGACCGCGCGGCGCCAGCGGATCGAGCGCTTCGAGCAGCTCGCGGTCCTCGGGAGCCAGCCAGGGCAGTGCGTCCAGCGGCAGGCGGAAACCCATCGGCGAGTCGCCGGGGATGAGGTACATATGCTCGCGGCGGAGGAACCATCTGCCGCTCACCCAGCGGCCAAAATCGTTGTACGGCCAGGATTGAAGGGGCAAAGCGTAACCGACGATCTTGTCCAGTCCCTGCTCGAACACCTTGGCGAGGCGGCGGCGCTCTTCCGGATCGTCGAGCCGGTTTTCCAGCGGATCGACGTTGATCGGCAGCTTGCGCTCGCGCCAGAGATAGTACCAGACATCCTCGTAGCCGGGGATGGCGAAGGAGGGATCGACCCCCAGCCGCTCCGCCAGCGCCGTGACAAAGCGCTGGGCGGCCGTCTCGTCGAAGCCGTAATTCCGATCGTCGTCCGCGACCAGCTTCGGATCGCTCCAGACGGGCGTGCCGTCTAGACGCCACCAGCATCCCAGCGCCCAGCGCGGCAGCGATTCGCCGGGATACCACTTGCCCTGTCCGAAATGCAACAGCCCCCCGCGAGCGAATCGATCGCGCAATCGTCGCAGCAGCTCGCCGGCACGCTGGCGTTTGCCAGGCCCCAGTGCCACCGTGTTCCATTCCGGATCATCGCGATCGTCAATGGACACGAAGGTCGGCTCGCCCCCCATCGTCAGACGCACGTCGCCGGCGCGCAGCTCCGCGTCGATGCGTCGTCCGAGGCTGTCGATGGCCTGCCACTGTTCGTCGGTGTAGGGCCGGGTGACGCGCAGGTCTTCGTGGAGGCGCGTCACCGACATGCGGACGTGAAACTCCTCGTCGCATTTGTCCTCGGGATGCGCCGGGTCTTTGTCCCAGCCGAACGAGCCGGTGATCGGGGCGGCGTTGATCGGATCGGCGGCGCAGGCCAGCGGCAGATGTCCCTCGGCGGCCAGCAGTCCGCTGGTCGGATCCAGGCCGATCCAGCCGGCGCCCGGCGCGTACACTTCTGCCCAGGCGTGCAGGTCGGTGAAGTCGTGCTCCGGACCGGACGGCCCGTCCAGGGACTTTTCGTCGGCGCTCAGCTGGATGAGATAGCCGGACACGAAGCGAGCCGCCAGGCCGAGATGACGCAGCACTTGCACGAGCAGCCACGCCGAATCGCGACAGGAGCCGCTGCCCGAGGTTAGCGTCTCCTCGCAGGTCTGGATGCCTGGCTCCATGCGGATGATGTAGCGGACGATCTGGTGGAGGCGGCGGTTGATCTCCACCAGATAATCGAGCGTGGTGATCTTTTCGCGGCGCAGCTCGGCGATCAGAGCTTCGAGCCGCGGCCCAGCGGGGTGGGCTTCCAGGAACGGCCGCAGCTCCTTGGCGAGCACGGCCTCATACGTGAAGGGCCATTGCTCGGCCGCCTTCTCGATGAAGAAATCGAACGGGTTGATGGCCGTCATCTCCGCGACGAGATCGACCTCGACCCGCAGGGTGCGCGTGGGCTTATCGAAGACGAGGCGCGCCAGATAATTGCTGTACGGATCCTGCTGCCAGTTCAGGAACTGCTGCGTGGGCTGGATGGTAAGAGAATAACTGAGGATGGGGGTCCGGCAATGAGAGGCCGGCCGCAGGCGGACGACGTGGGGATCCAGCGTCACAAGCCGGTCATAGCGGTACTCCGTTTGGTGATTCAGCGCAACCCGGATGGCCATTTCTCTGCTCCTCCTCTGTCCCCGTCTTTCGTTTAACCGCGACGCGCAGCGGAGCGCGCGCTCTCCCGCGCTCCACTGCGCGTCGCGGCTAAGCTTGGGACCGACAAAAATCGATCACCGTCCCGATATATCGACGCGACACTGGCACGCCTCCGCACCTTTTTTATTCCGCGGTGTGGGATCGGCGTCAAGCTGGCCGGCACAGCGGGATGAGGCCGGCCGGTCGGACAACCGCGGCGTCTGCGGAGCGGGATCGAAGTAGGTCTTATGGATGGCGTCGCCAAGGCTGTGGATTCGGTTGACAACACTGGTGAGCGCTTCGTGCAGGCCAGCTCGGATGATGACGTCGATCGGGGTGCGATCCAGCCAGCCGACCAGCTCGTCCAACCCTTGCTCGACGGGGTTGGCGGCTTTCTCCTCCGGCTCGCCGGCGATGGCGCGGGCGGCCGCCTGACACTCCCGCAAGCAATGCCGCACCGAGCGCGGGAAAAGCGGATCGAAGATCAGGAAGTCCACCACCGAGACGGCCGGGTCGGCAACCGCCAGACGCTGCTTGTGGTACGGCTCATAGCCGGAGCAGCTGGTGAGGATGGCGACCCAGTGAGCGCTGTCCACCGGCGTGCCGACGTGCTGGGGCGTGGGCAGCAGCACGTGATACTTCACGTCGAGGATGCGGGCCGTCTGACAGGCGCGTTCCAGGTAGCGGCCCAGCTCGAAGAACTCCCACGGCTCGCCGTGCGACATGGTCGCTTCGCCGATGCCGTGGATAAGCTGGTTGATGCGCTTGATCTGATCGTAGAACTCGCTGCGGTTGCGGTCGTACAGCTTGCTGGCCGTCGGACTTTGCAGCCACAGGAAATAAAAATTGATGCGCTCCCACATGTCGGCGCTGATGACTTCGCGGATGATCCGAGCATTCTCGCGGGCCGCTTTCAACGAGGACAGGATGCTGCTGCGGTTGGCTTCTTCCCAGGTCAGGTGCGTCTGCACCGTCTCGGCGTCGGCCTCTCCCGCCAGGTTGTGGATGCCGCTGATAATCAAGAGCGGCTTCCACTGATGCTCCAACGGCACTTCCAGGTCCAGAAGCAGCTGCTGATTGACGTGCAGAATGCGGGCCATGTTCTCGGCTCGTTCGAGATAGCGGCCCAGCCAGAAACAATGCTCGGCAACACGCGAGATCATCGGCCATTCTCCATCACCCAGGTGTCCTTGCTGCCGCCGCCCTGACTGGAGTTTACCACGAGCGAGCCTTTCACGAGGGCCGTCCGCGTCAGTCCGCCGGGCAGCACCCAGGTGCATTTGCCGCTGACGATGTACGGTCGCAGATCGACGTGCCGCGGCCGGACGCCCTCCTCGGTCCACGTTGGACAGGTGGACAGGCAGACAATCGGCTGAGCGATGAAGTTACGCGGCTCGTGACGGATCTTGGCGTGGAAGTCGGATCGTTCCTTCGCGCTGGCCGACGGTCCCATCAACATCCCATAACCGCCGGATTCGTTGACCGACTTGACCACCAGCTCGTCGAGATGATCGAGGACGTAAGCGCGGTCCGCTTCGCGAGCGCAGATGTACGTGGGCACATTGTTCAGGATCGGCTCCTCGGACAGGTAGAAGCGGATCATGTCCTCGACGAAGGGATAAATCGCCTTGTCATCGGCGACGCCGGTGCCGACGGCGTTGGCCAACGTCACGTTGCCGGCCCGGTAAGCCCTCATCAGGTCGGGCACGCCGAGAAGGCTGTCCGCACGGAAGGCGCGCGGGTCGAGGAAATCGTCGTCCAGCCGGCGATAGATGACATCGACGCGCCGCGGCCCGCGCGTCGTCTTGAGGAAGACCTCATCGTCGTGGACGAACAGATCCTGTCCGGTGACAAGCTCGATGCCCATGTGGCGGGCCAGGAAGCTGTGCTCGAAATAAGCCGAGTTGTAAGGCCCCGGAGTCAGCAGGACCGTTACAGGCGGATCGTCCGCCCCGTTTGGGGCCACCGACCAGAGGGCGTCGCGCAGGCGCTGCGGATAATCCTCGACGCGGCGGACACGGCAGTGCTGGAACAGCTTCGGGAAGACTTTTTTCATCACCACGCGGTTTTCCAGCACGTAGCTGACGCCCGAAGGCGTCCGGCCATTGTCCTCCAGGACGAGGAAACGACCGCTCGAATCCCGCACCAGGTCCGAGCCGACGATGTGGAGATACTGCTTGCCCGGCGGATCGAAGCCGATCATTTCCGGCCGATAGCACTTCGATTGCTGGACGAGGTCTTCCGGAACGATGCCCTCGCGCAGGATGCGGCGATCGTGGTAGACATCGTGGAGGAAGAGATTCAAGGCCTGGACGCGCTGAAGCAGACCCTCTTCAAGTGTCTTCCACTCATGCGACGCGATGAGCCGCGGGATCAGGTCGAACGGGAAAATTTTCTCGACCCCGCGACGGTCGGCATAGACGGAGAAGGTGATGCCCTGATTGATGAACACGAGGTCGGCACTGGCGCGGAGCTGCTGAAATTCGGCTGTTCGCAGCTCCCCAAGCCGCTCCACGACAAGCTGGGCGTGGTCGTGCGTCTGGCTCATGGCACGGAACAGTTCATCCCAGGACTGCGGATGACGCGGATAAGAGGCGAATAGTGTATCGTCCAAGGTCTGCGTCTGCGTGAGCGATTTCTGCTGCGGTGGGACCGGCGTCTCGCCGGTCTTCTGCTGCATCGTCGCGCCGAGGGTTTGCTCTTGCACCGTCATGGGTGTCCCTGCCTGATTTGTCCGAGGCGGGCACGGAGCGTAGCGAAGGAAGCGGCCCAGGAGTCACCGCTTGCTCCGCCTGCTGCGCTCCGTGCCCGGCTCGGATTTGCCGATCGATTATGTCCGCATGCTCAAATAGTGAGAATGTAGCAAGTCCCGTACCCAGCCGAGGAGGAGACAGCCAGATTGTTGTAATACTCTCTTGGAAGAGGAATTATATCGACCGAGCAGGGACCGGATCTTGACCGAACATCGGTTTATGCCTGCGATTCGGGCACTCGTTGCCTGTTTGTCGCCAGCGCCACAGGATCACAGAAGGGAGCATCCTCATGGCCCGCGTAATGGCCTGCGGCTACAATGAGGTGCGTGGAAGAATAAGCTCGGTGGGACCGGCGTCTCGCCGGTCCGCTGCTGTGGTGGCACTTGTTGTGGTGGGACTGGCGTCTCGCAGGCCTTATGGTCCTCCGGACCGGCGAGACGCCGCTCCCACCGACCGGCGAGACGCCGGTCCCACCGACCGGCGAGATGCCGCTCCCACCGACCGGCGAGACGCCGGTCCCACCGGCCCCACGTTGTTTGTCGGCCGCCAATGCGGGCTTACGCTCCCGCCATCGCTTTTCGGAGGGATTCATGCCATCACCCTCACGGGGAAGTCGTCGCCTTTTCACTGTCGTTTCGGCGTTGGTGCTCCTGGCCGGAGCTGTGGGCTTGCTCGCTTCCCTCGCGGCCGCTCCCCCCGCAGGCAAAGGCGTCGGCCCTCGCAAACCTCTCCGGGCGCCCTGGACGACCTCGCGGGTTGTTGGCTCTCCCGAACCGCCGCCGCCCTTCAAGGTGGTTCGCGCCTTTCCGAACCTGAAGTTTCAACACCCCTTGCTCATCGTCCGCGCTCCCAGGGGAGATCGATTCATCGTCGGCGAGCAGGCCGGCGTGCTGTATTCGTTCCCCGACAAGCCGGACGCCAGGGCCGAGCTGTTTTTCGACCTGCGCAAGGAGCTAAAGACGCTTCACCTGCTCCCGGAGGCGAAGGCGGTCGAGGCGGTCTACGGGCTGGCGTTCCACCCGGACTTCGAGAAGAACCGCCAGTGCTTCCTCTGTTACACGCTACGGGGCAACAACCGCCGCCAACCCAATCTGAAGGACGGCACGCGGGTGTCCCGCTTCACGGTCACACGGACGAGCCCGCCGCGCATCGATCCGTCGAGCGAGGAGATCGTCCTCACCTTCCTGCAAGGCGGGCACAACGGCAGCGATCTCCACTTCGGCCCCGACCGCATGCTCTACATCTCCACCGGAGACGCGGCCAATCCCAACCCGCCCGACCCATTCAACACCGGACAGGATATTTCCGATCTTCTTTCTTCTATTCTCCGCATTGACGTGGACCACAAGGATAAGGGGAAGACCTACGCCGTTCCCAGGGACAACCCATTTGTCGGCAGGAAGGGAGCGGCTCCGGAAGTGTGGGCCTACGGCTTCCGCAATCCCTGGCGGATGAGCTTCGATCGCGGCACCGGCGAGCTGTTCGTCGGCGACGTCGGCTGGGAATTGTGGGAGTCGGTCCACCGCGTCGAGAAAGGCGGCAACTACGGCTGGTCGGCGATGGAAGGGCCGCAGCCGATCAAGCCGGAGAATGTCGGACCGACGCCGATCCGCCCGCCGCTGATCGAGCTGCCGCACACCATCGCGTGCAGCGTCACCGGCGGATATGTCTACCGAGGCAAGAAATTTCCCGAGCTGCGCGGCGCCTACGTCTTCGGCGACTGGGAGACGCGCCGCCTGTGGGCCGCACGCTTCGAGGGCGACCATACGCGCGAGATGCCGGAGATCGCTCGCGCGTCGGTGCGCATCGTCTCCTTTGGCGAGAACAGGGACGGTGAGCTGTACTTTCTCGACCACGACGGCGGCACTATTCATACTATTGAGAGAAACAATGTCGCCGAGCAGAACAAGGACTTCCCGACCAGGCTATCCCAGACCGGCCTGTTCGTCTCGGTCAAGGACCACAAGCCGGCGGCCGGAGTGGTCCCCTTCGCGGTGAACAGCCGGCAGTGGCAGGACGGGGCGACGGCGGAGCACTGGCTCGCTCTGCCCGGCCTGTCGTCGGTCACTCTGTATCCGGGCAACGGCAAGCCGATCCCCGGCCTGGTGAGCTGGCACAACTTCCGTATGCACTTTCCCAAAGATGCCGTGCTGATGCGCACTTTGTCGCTTGGCGGTCGCCGCGTGGAGACGCAGCTTTTGCACTTTGAGGGCGAGAGCTGGCGTCCCTACACCTTCGCCTGGCGCGACGATCAATCCGACGCTGACTTGGTTCCCGCCGACGGCGCCGACCGGGAAGTCCGCGATCCCTCACCCCTTGCTCTCTTCTTCCGAGGTGAGAACGGGAAGCCGGAGGGGAAGAGAGTATGGCAGTTTTTCAGCCGCAGCCAGTGCATGTCATGTCACAGTAACCAGTCGGAATACGCGCTGGCTTTCCTCCCCGAGCAATTGAACCGTCCAGGTCCGGACGGACGCAACCAGCTTGTCGCCCTTACCGAGGCGGGCTACGTTCGCCGGGTCGGCAGCGACGGCAAGCCGCTTCCGCCGTTCGATCCCGCCTCGGCGGCGCGTGAGCGAAAGATTGCCGACCCGACGGACGCGAGCCAGCCCCTGGAGGCGCGGGCGCGGGCCTATCTCCACGCCAACTGCGGCCACTGCCACTCCGACCACGGCGGCGGCTCGGTTCCTCTGCGGCTGCACTTTTCTTTCTCGAATTCCAGCTTGAAGGCGATCGGAGTCCGGCCCACGCGCGGCGATTTCGGCCTGCTGAGCGCCTGCATCATCAAGCCCGGTGACCCGTGGGCGAGCACCTTGTACTTCCGCATGGCCAAGTTTGGCCGCGACCGCATGCCCCACATTGGCTCCGACCTCCCGGACGAAACGGGACTGCGGCTCATCGAGCGGTGGATCGCCGGCATGAACGGGGGGGCGGAAAAGCCGGTCCCCGTTCCGGAAGGGCCGCCCGAAAAGCTCCTGGACGATCCGAGGTCGGCGCAGGTTCTGGCGCGACAGCTGGGGCGCGGTGAGCTGGAGGCCGGCGCGCGAGCCGCGGTGTTGGCTGCGGCGGCCAAACTGCCGGCGGGTCCGATCCGGGATCTGTTCGAGGGCTATCTGCCCTCCGACGGGAAGGGAGGTCGGAAGCTCGGCTCAAGCCCCCGGCCTCGGACGATTTTGGTTCTGGAGGGAAACGCAAGCCGCGGGGAAAAACTGTTCTGGTCGCCGGCGCTCCGCTGCGGCAGCTGCCACAAGGTCGGCGATCGCGGGACGGCCATCGGGCCGGACCTCTCGGCCATCGGCAAGCTTCGGGCGCGTGCGGATCTGCTGGAGAGCATCCTGGAACCATCGCGGCGGATTGAGCCGAAGTACGCCTCCTACTTCGTACAGACGGCCGACGGCCGTTCGTTTACCGGCCTGCTGGTGAGGCGGAGCGCGAAAGAGGTAGTGCTGCGCGACGCGGAGAACAAGGAGATCGTCGTGGCGGCGAAAAACGTGGAGGAGCTGCGTCCCTCGCGGGTGTCGCTGATGCCGCAGGGGCAGCTGGCCGGCCTGACCGCGCGAGAAGCGGCGGACCTGTTGGCCTACATCTTCGGCCGCAGATGAAGTCGGTCGCCACGTCCATCACCGCCATTTAAGAGGGCCTCAAAATCCACAGGGCGGTTTGCATGGATGATTAATTCTGCGATCAAGCCAAGGTATCCCCTGTGGTTTGTCATTGCTTGTCTTGGTTGAGGCAGTTAGGGCAGTACCAGGGAGCGGGCGTTTTCACTGGTTTGGGGCTTCTTCGGCGACACTTGGCGCAACGGTAGCGTTTGCCCTTGATGGCGGTTTTGGGGCGTACTTGTTTGCCAGTCCTGAGAATGTTGTTCGCCATCGCAACCTCCACAGCCATTATACCAATACGGTTGCTTGCTCCTCGTCCACGAATCCGAAGCAAAAAACCTGCCCGGCTCTCTCGAACCGGGCAGCTCTGTCATTCTTCCCTGAAAGTAGTGGTGACGGTTCACGCCGTCAAAAGCAACCGGACTTCAAGCAGCAGCGGCGGAAGCGTTTGCCCGATCCGCAGGGGCAGGGGTCGTTCCTCCCCAACTTCTCGGTCAGCTCCTTGTGGCCGTGGACGATGCGCACGCCACGTTTCACCTTCGTCTCGGACGGGAATCCTTTGCGGCGCTTGCTCATCGGCTCAAAAAAATGGCCGTTCGTCGAAATTGTGCTGATCCATGCTACACCGCCTTTCCTCAACGAAGAACGGGCGACAATGGCTGCTGCGGTGGACACCGAATCCTGGCGGCGGGTTCGGCACAAAGTTCTGGTGATTGCGAACCCTCCCCGCCTGGATCGTGTCTCCTCCTTTATGGACACGAGCCTCCTCGACATCAAGTTTGCCCGCATCGGCGCTCGGCTAAAGGTCGCTGATCGTCCGTTCGTCATGCACACTGAAGGGCAGTCGAAGGCCATGCGGAATGTCGCCTTTCTGGATTGACGTGCAGACCAGAGAATCCGAAAACAGCCCGTGGCGGCGATGAGACGCCGCGGGCGTCTTTCATAGGCGCGATGCCTGAGAAGGAGAAGGAAATGGACCGCAGATTGGTGACGGTCAGCAAGTTCCTGGCGAAGCATCTGCGCCATGCCCCGGACGCCCTGGGATTGACACTCCAGGCTGGAGGATGGGTGTCGGTGGATGATCTCCTGGCCGCAAGCGAACGAGCCGGCTTCGCCATTTCCTATGACGAGCTGATCGAGTGCGTCGAAACGAACGACAAGAAGCGATTCTCATTCGACGACAGCGGCGACCTCATCCGGGCGAATCAGGGGCACAGCGTCGAAGTAGACCTACAGCTCGAAGAGAAGCAGCCGCCCGAAGTCTTGTACCACGGCACGGTGGAGCGGTTCCTCGCCTCGATCATGGGTGAAGGATTGAAGAAAGGCAAGCGGCACCACGTCCATCTGTCCAAGGACGTGGAGACGGCTCGAAAGGTCGGAGCGAGGCGTGGCAAGCCGGTCATTCTCCGGGTGGACGCCGGGAAGATGCAAAGCCAGGGGTACAAGTTCTTCGTGTCCGTGAACGGCGTGTGGCTCACCGACGCTGTTCCCGCGGCTTTCTTGTCGAGGACGTAAATGGTGCTTCCACTCTTTCACGTAGACGCCTTCACGGACCGCCCCTTCGCCGGCAATCCTGCGGCGGTCTGCCTGCTTCCTTCCTGGAAAGAGAATCGCTGGCTTCAAGCCGTCGCCAGGGAGATGAATCTCTCGGAGACGGCTTTTCTCGTGAAGCAGCGAGATTATTTCGACCTGCGCTGGTTCACGCCGAAAATCGAAGTGGACCTGTGCGGGCACGCCACACTGGCCTCGGCGCACGTCCTCTGGCAGCAGGGGCAAACCACAAGCGACGAAATCCGCTTCTCGACCCGGAGCGGCATCCTCACCGCCTTGAACCAACAAGGTGAGATCGAGCTTAATTTCCCGCTCGAACCGGACGAACCTGCTCCAGCGCCGGCCAACCTCGTGGCGGCGTTAAACATTTCTCCCACCTACGTTGGTAAGAATCGCTTCGACTACCTCGTGGAAGTGAGCTGCGAAAACACGCTGCGGCATCTGGAACCGGATTTTCGGCTGTTGGCGAGCGTCCCTTGCCGGGGTGTGATTGTTACCAGTGAGTCAGCCGATCCGCAATTCGATTTCGTATCACGGGCGTTCTTTCCCAGGCTGGGCGTGGACGAAGACCCGGTGTGCGGCTCGGCCCATTGTTGCCTGGTGAGCTTCTGGAGGAAGCGGCTCGGAAAGAACGCGTTCGTGGCGTTTCAGGTGTCGGCCAGGGGCGGCGTGGTGAAAGTCCGGGTCGTGAAGGATCGGGTGTTCCTGAGCGGCAAAGCGACCACGGTGGCGAAGGGCGAAGTGCTGGTCGGAGAGTAGGCCGACATTGCCTGGAGAAGCCATCCTTGAACATCCTCATCCGGTCCGAAATCAGCGCTGACCACGTGTCGATCCAACACGTCAACCGACTCGCCTTCGGTCAGGACGAAGAGGCCAGGCTCGTCAATGCCCTTCGGGACGGCGGCTACGTTCGGGTGTCGCTGGTCGCCGAGCATACCGTTCTCAGTCATCGGCGTCCTCGCCTCGCTGGCCGCTCCTCTGGCTGAGGCCGGGATCAGCAAACCTCATCAGCTACGCCTTGCCGATCATTCGGAACGTCAGATTGATTCGCTCGCCCACGCTCTGCGTGGTCTTCGGGATTTCGTGCTTCCAAAACTGCTGCATAGTTCCGGCCATGATGATGAGCGTGCCGTGGCCCACCGGGAATGTCCTTGTCTCCTTCGTTGGGTTGTGCCGAATGCGAAACGTCCGCGTCGCACCCAGGGAGAGGGAGCCGATCACGTTCCCCATCCCCGGCTCGTTGTCGGCGTGCAGGCCCACGCTGTCGGCCCCTGACCGATAACGGTTCAGCAGGCAGTAATTGTACCGGCCCCGGACAGCCTCGATCCGCCGCTTGATCTCCAGCAGCGTCGGCGTCCACGGCAGCGCCTTGTTCTCCGTGCCGGAGTAGAAGTAGGTCACGCCCTCGTCGCCGTAAGAAGCCGTGAGCCGGGGCTGCAAGTGGCCGAAAGTCCCCTTCTTCTGCTCCCAGGCTGACGTGTCCCGCAGCTCGACAAAGTAGCGATCAGCAAAGTCGGGCGGCAGGAAGGCATCGTGATAGAGCAGAATGCCTCCGTCCGCCAATTCGATAGTGTCCATGCTTTGTCCTTCAATAGACTTTCTGACTGATCTTGTCGGTGGTCACGAAGTCCGTCTGCGTCTCCGGGCTGTTCTCTTCGCCGTCCGTGGCCAGCATCGTGGAGCTGACGATCCTGCGTTCAGACGCCGTGGGGTTGACGATCTCGGCCTTGTGCATGACGCCCAGCGGGTTCGTCCGGTCAATCCGCCGCAGTAATACTTGTTGATGGGTTTTTCAGGGATCATCAATCCCGAAGATTACTTTCACCTACGGCTCTCGAATCGCCAAGACGCCCACAGCCAATCGCCCGTCCGTGTGGTAGCGGTCGCCGCCCCCATTTTTCCCGTTCCGCTTGTCGGGGAAGCCATCCACCCAATACACCGCTGTCAACTGTTTCGCTTGATTCAGGTCGTTCATCAGTTTGTCGCGCTCGTGGTCCACGTCCGGCGAGATGTGGTGCGTGATCTGGCCCGTCGTGTGGCTCAGGCCCACCCTGGTATCAAAGGTCGCAGCCCCTATCCACAGCGGTCTACCCTGCTCGTCCATCTTCGCGGCTCGCCAAAAACGAACGTGATGGCGGCGACGAGGATCATTGCCCACGGGTTGCTCGAATGCCAGGTCTTGTTTGCGACCGAAGAGGAAGAGGTTGCTCACGGGGGCGTCGTCATAGGAGCGCCGTAAAACCGTGCCGGCAGCGATGCGTAGCGAGCTCCTGAGCGTGATCGGGTCGGCAGGAAACCATTTCGCTGCGAGCATGGCAATGTGGAGTTCGTTCTCGGTCCCCACCAGGCCAATGTTCAGCGGATCGCCGGCAATGCCGTTGGCCGTGTGCGTAATTCGGGGGGCATTCTCCAGGGCTGGATGCCGTTTCGTATACCTACGCCAAGCAGACGGCAGGAGAATGTAGGCGGTCAAGAGGTACAGACCGAGCGCCGCCAGCAGGACTGAGGCGATACTTCGGTTACGTCTTCGCTGCCCTGACCGTTGCAGTTTATCATCCATTCGAGGCATTCCCACGTTGCTGCGTCAGACAGCCGGGCGTCGTCGCTGCCCCATTCTGTTTTTCCAAGAAGAAAGCCGCCCTATTGCGGAGCGGCTTTTCGATTGAAGGCGCTGGGACTCGAACCCAGGACCTACGGAGTAAAAAGTTTTCCCAAGGGGCTACGCCGCCCGAGACCATTCTACGCAAACCCTGACGAAAAAGGGGACGCGACTCGAATTTGACCGAATTTGACGTCAAGTAAAATCAGGCCGCGTCCTCTTTTCTTGTCCACTCGAATTTGCGTTTCTGGCTCCGTCAACGAAAATCGAGTCGCGTCCCCTCGTCTTGCCCTTTCTTGCTCCATGAGCAGCCGATAGGCTGGACCTTCGACCTGAGCGTCGGCGTGCGCATGAACATTCGGCCTTTCGTTCAGGCGGACATCCACCGCAAGAGGCCGAGCATCAAATGGACCGAGGACTGGGGCAAGGAGCCAGGGCGGGACACGGACGACTACCCCTGGTTCTGGAACGGCAAGACGTTCACCGGGGAACGGGTCAACGATGTTCACCTGTCGAGCTCCGAAAAATTGGCGGCCCGTAGCAAGCGAAACAACAAGGGAGCCAAAACATGATAAGCAAGGTGGCGATCCGCAATTTCAAATGTCTCCGCGACGTGGAAATCGACCTGGAGCGGTTCACCGTTTTCGTGGGTCCGAACGCGTCCGGGAAGACGAGCATTCTTCAGGCGATGGACATTCTCTGTCAAATCTTCCGGATTGAACAACCTCCAAATCCTCAACCAAATCAACGGTTGTATCAGCTGCAAAACGAAGTTCAGCAGGGTCTTAGCCGGGGAGCAACTGATGAGATCGAATTGGCGGCAGAATGCGGTGGCAAGGCATATCGGTATCGCTCCGTAGGATTGTCGTCTCAGCCTGCTGCGCCGCAGGTGACACAGGCGGCGCGGGCTAGTTACGGGCGGAGTACTGCGGACAGCCTGGCAGCGTTAGAATGGAAGCCCTTGCAGGCAGTGCAGCCCGGCTCGGTGACACTGCCGCTTTCTATCTTGCTGCGGCTGGAGGTCTCCAAATTAATCAATCCGGCACCAGGCAATCCCAATCAAATGCTCATGCAATCCCCCGATCCCACGGTCATGCAACCGAACGGAACCGGACTTCATTCAGCCTTGGCAAACATGGCTTTAAATGACCCGGATTCCTGGCAGGCGTTGCAGGCGAATCTGCGCCAGATCATCCCCAGCATCCGCCGACTCCGGCACACGAAGACAGCGGCCGTGAAGCAGCCCGCTGCCCTGCTGTTCGATACGGACGGGGCCGATTCATTGCCCGCGAATCAGGTCAGCGAGGGCACGCTCCTCGTGCTGGGCCTTCTGGCCGCTCTTCACGCTTCTGATCGTCCGAACCTTGTGCTGCTCGATGACCTGGATCGAGGGCTGCACCCGAAAGCGCAAAAGGAGTTAATCGCACTCCTGCGGGGCCTGCTGGAAACGATCCCTGACCTCCAAATCATCGCCACCACGCACTCGCCTTACATGCTCGACTGCATGGGGACTGACGAAGTCCGCATGACGTTTCTCCGCGACGACGGGGCGACGGTGTGTGCTTCCCTCACCAGCCACCCGAAGTACCCGAAGTGGAAGGATGAGATGACACCAGGAGAAATGTGGAGTCTGTTCGGGGAGAAGTGGCTGGTCGAAGAGGGAGTCATGCGATGAGTCTGCGCTTCGCCGTCGTTCACGAAGCCGAAGCCGATTTCCATACCGCGACCGAGCTGGCCGACCGAGTGCTGATCGAAGCTATCGACTGGCTCGACGAATTCTTGATCGCCGAGCAACGGGAATGGGTGGGGACGGTTCCCGTGGAGCGTCGGCTAACGTGGAAAGCCATTCCGCAGTTGGCGCGCGAGGCCGGTATCCGTGCCCGCGGGCACTTCGACGGGGAGCCGGGCGAGGCTGATGCGGCAGCGGCGCGTCGGGCGATTCTGTATCTCCTGGCGACCATTCCCGACCTGAAAGCCGTCCTGCTCATCCGCGATCAGGACGACCAACCAGAGCGGCGGATTGGTCTGGATCAGGCGCGAGGTCAGGATCACAGCGAGACCGTGATTATCGTCGGTTTGGCCGTCGTGGAACGGGAGTGCTGGGTCATCAGCGGTTTTGACCCGCAGGGCGAAGCGGAGACCGCCCGACTCGAAACCGAGCTTACAACGCTGGGGTTCAACCCTTGCGAGCGGAGTCACGAGCTGACGGCCTGCAAAACGACCACGCTACCCGTAGTCCGAAGCGTGTCCTACGACAGTTGAGCGGGAATAGCAGGGAACGGGAACGTCGGTGCTGGATGGATACCCCGCTAGACCGATTACGGGAGCGGGGCAGTGGAAATGGCCTCACCACCTACTTGCATGAAATCCGTGATTGATTGGCCCCACTGGTTGGGTACGTTACTCAAGGTTAAGAGTCTGTTCCAAAAGCCAGGCGGAAGGCCGGTTGTTGCCGGGATTTTCGCCCTGAACTCCGGCTTTGGAACAGACTCTAACAGCCTTCCAAGAGAAGAAATCCTCCTTTTGACGCAGCGAACGCTTGTCATCCGCATGGCCATGTCAGCGGTTTCTCCGATTGCCGGGGCGGTTCTCGGACGTGGGCTGGATAAGCTCCGGCATGAGGATGAGCGCGATCGGATCGCGGCGCCAGCGCTCCTCGGTGGCGGGCAGCCAGTAGCGGAAGGGATTCTTGTGTTTGCCCAGACCGTCTTGCCGCAATAAGCCCTCCTCCACCGCTCGACGCAGCCAGCGATACAAGGTGACGGCGTCGGGACGGTCCTCCGCCGGCCAACCGGCGAGGATTTCGTCACGCGAGAGCTTGCGAGCCGCCTGGAGGAGCAGACCCTCCAGCAGACGCCAGTGGGCGGCGAACTCCTCGTCGGCGAAGCTGCCACGCGACAGATAGTCGGTGCCGTCGGCGCTCAGCTCGATGACCTGCTCGCGCGGCGTGTCGTCGAAGCGCGACAGGGCGAGCAAGCGGCGGCGGCGGTCGGCGGAGGGAGGACGGCGATACCAACGCATCTCCATCAAAATGTCGGCACAGGCCAACAGCGCGCCGCGGCCGCGGCCGGACGGGCCGTCGCCGTTGTCTTGCTTGGCGGGGTGGTGCAGGGCCAGCACCGACAGGCCCCGCGCCGCCAGTCGCTGCAACGGGGCCAGGGCGTCCAGCATGGCGACGGCGTCGTTCTCGCTTTTGCCGGGAAAGAAGGCGGCCAGGGGATCGATCACCACCAGGGACACGCCGCGCTCGGCGGCCAGCTCGGCCACGCGGTCGAGCAGCTCCTGCCACTGATGCGGGGTGGGCCGGCCGCGAAAGGGACGACAAAACCAGCCGACGTGATCGTCCAGGTCGAGCCGGCGGCCGCGCAGCAGCCATTGCTCGGACGATTCCTCGGAGATGACGACGGCCCGGCCAGCGGCCAGGGGCTGTCCGGCCAGGGTGCCGCCCGCCTTCATCCGCGCCAGCAAAATCGACAGGAGGGTGGTTTTGCCGATCTTCCACTGACTGCTCAGGAGCGTGACGACGCCGGCGGCCAGGTAGCCGTGCCACAGCCAGCGAAGCTCGGGCGCGGCCTCGTTTCGTAGACCGGCCATGCCCCAGCGGAGGGGCGGGAGAGAAAGCGAGCTGTCGGGGACGGACATGGGAGACGGCCTTTTCCTGGAGATTCGCCAACCTCGGGGCTGGAGGGCGACGCGGACCAAACGGTGCGCGGACGAGACGAGAGAGACACAGGTTAGGATGGATCTCTACTGCCTGGAAGATAGAGCTTTATAGGCGCTTACGAAATGTGGCGGCACGTTTTCAACGTGTCGGACCATTCGGCACGTTGAAAACGTGCCGCCACATTTCGTTAGTACCTTTTGTCTCCATTATAACCCTTCAGAACGAAGATTCACAGACAGCCCCGAAGCAGCAGCACAGCATCGTTTCGTCAAAGGCTGCGCACCGTTGCAACGATACAGGCTGAGTCAGGACAAGGGGTTGCGTCGCGCGACGGCGGTCGTTGCAACGATTGCGCGTCGTTGCATCGCGGGTGAGACGACCTTGCAACGAGGCTCGCATGCCGGCTTGACCTCGCGGCGCGGACGGCTAGGCTGATAATACGTGTGCGTCGCGCGACTTTGTGTTTGATCCCCTGAGAATCAGGGAGAGGTTGAGCGTGATACCTCTGGGCCACCTGACTGACCTGGAAGCGAAAGCCGAAGGGGACAACAGCATGTCCGGAAAGGCGGAGAGCAGAGAAGCCGCTTATCTGCCCGTCCGTCGAGGCTCGATCGGCATGGTGAAGTGGCTGGATTGCTTGAACCCCAGTGTCCGAAATGAAAATCAGCATCCTGGAAGAAGAGCGGAAAGCCTAGTGAGTTCCGGGCAATGCTCTACGGGAGCTTGAAGGCTCACCCAAGAGCTAACCCCAAGCGAAGAGGCGGAACGAACGAAATGGCACGCCAGGGCTCCCATGAAGAATGGCCCCGTTACATGACCATTAAGGATCGGCAGTTGGACGTATACAGCCGATTACACGCTCCAGGGAACAGGACCGCCTGTAACGGTCCCAAGGACACGAAAAGGGCACCTAAACCGATCTACACGTCAAACACGAGGAAAACGCGAGATTCCCTAAAAGGCGAGAGCCTCATGGGAACGGAGTCGCCGTAGTGTGCGCTGGGCAGCGTGATGGTCAGGAGGGTTTAAGTCCCTCCGGCGCTCGGATGAGGAGCGCCGTATCCGAAAGCGGGGGTAATTCCTCGCTGGCCGGGGAGAGGAAG
>Ga0335075_10001021_pt1 | contig 47225 bp, 50 predicted proteins | sample Lox_Sample_24_FD_206723 | JGI IMG/M metagenome (GOLD analysis project Ga0335075, IMG submission 206723) | Soil microbial communities from Loxahatchee National Wildlife Refuge, Florida, United States - Lox_Sample_2.4 | ecosystem: Environmental > Terrestrial > Soil > Wetlands | place: USA... | reverse complement strand
ACCCGTTGCCGAAGCCGCGCTGGCCGTCGATGACCACGATCTCGCAATCGCGCTTCAACGCGAGGTGCTGCAGTCCGTCGTCGCAGATGACGATGTCGGCGCGATCCGCGACGGCCGCCTTCGCCGCCGCCACGCGGTCCTTGCCGATGAAGACGGTGGCCTGCGACCGCCGCGCCAGCAGCAACGGCTCGTCGCCCACCTCGGACGCGCGCGAATGCAGCGTCACGCGATTCACGCCGCGCGCACGACCGCCATAACCGCGCGACACGATGGCGACGCGCATGCCGAAGGCGGCGAGCTGCGTCGCCAGCCACGCGACCAGCGGCGTCTTACCCGTGCCGCCGACGGTGAGATTGCCGATGACGATGACCGGCGCGCCGACGCGCACGCGATGCCGCAGACCGAGCCGGTACAGCACGCTGCGCACCGCCATGACGGCGCCGTACAGGAACGACAACGGCGCGAGCCAGACCGGTCCCGCGCCGCCGTACCACATCCGTTCGATCGCCGAGCGCATCAGCGAGGGCCGCGGGCCGCGTCCCGGACACCGATGGCCCGGAAAGCGGGACTCACGCGCGGAACTCCGCGCGCTTGAGGCTGGCGTAGGCGCCGTTGCCGCCGACCAGGTCGGCATGCCGGCCGCGCTCGACGATGCGGCCGTCTTCCATCACGAGGATCTCGTCGGCGTGTTCGATCGTCGACAACCGGTGCGCGATGACCAGCGTCGTGCGGTTGCGCATCAGCTCGACCAGCGCCTGCTGGATGCGGCGTTCGGACTCGTTGTCGAGCGCCGACATCGCTTCGTCGAGGATCAGGATCGGCGCGTCCTTCAGCAACGCACGCGCGATGGCGATGCGCTGCCGCTGGCCACCCGACAGCAACGCGCCCTTGTCGCCCACCGGCGTGTCGAGGCCCTGCGGCAACTCCTTCGCGAACTCGTCGACATAGGCAACGCGCGCGGCCTCTTCGATCTTCTCCGGCGTCGCATTCGCGACGCCGAACGCGATGTTGTTGCGGATGCTGTCGTTGAACAACACGACGTCCTGGCTGACCAGCGCGACGTTGTCGCGCAGGTCGCGCAGGTTGCAGTCGTGCACGTCGATGCCGTCGACCAGCACCTGTCCCGACGTCGCGTCGTAGATGCGCGCGACGAGGCCGACCAGCGTCGACTTGCCGCTGCCCGATCGACCGACGATCGCGACGTTCTTCCCGGCCGGCACCTCGAGCACGATGTCGTGCAGCACCTTCCCCTTTTCGGCCGTGTACTCGAAGCTGACGTGCCGGAATTCGATGGCGCCCTGCAGCCGGCCGAGCCTGCGGCCCGAGGTGAAATCCTCGGTGGGTTCGTCGAGCACCTCGAACACGCTGGCGCCGGCCGCGAGACCCTGCTGCAGCGGACCCAAAGCGGTGACCAGCGTGCGCATCGGCGCGGTGGTCAGCAGCAAGGCGGTGAGGAAGCCCCAGAACTGGCCGACGGTCATCGAGTGGTCGTTGACCTGCACCAGCGCCATCCACAACACGCCGCCGAGACCGATCGACGCGATGAACTGGACTACGGGGTTGCTGGTCGCCTTCGCCGAGATCAGCTTCATGTTGCTGCGGCGATTGCCCTCGTTCACGTGCTCGAAATCGTTTCCTTCCTGCTCCTGCGCGTTGAACACCTTGATGACGCGGTGCCCGTCGAGCGCTTCCTTGGTCACGCGCGTGACGTCGCCCATCGAGGTCTGGATGCGCGCGCTGTACCGGCGGAAGGACTTCGTGACGATGCGGATTATGAACGACAGCGGCGGCGCCAGGATCACGACGAACAGCGCCAGCTTCCAGTTGAGCGCGAACAGCCAGCCGATCTGCAGGATGATCGTCAACGAATCGCGGATCAGCGCGCCGGTCGAGTTCGTCGTCGCCTCGGCGACCTGCTCGATGTTGAACGTGAGCCGCGACAACATCGCGCCGGAGGATTCGCGGTCGTAGTACTTCGCCGGGAAGTTGAGGTATTGCCGGAACAGGTCGCGGCGCATCGCCTTGATGATCTGCCGCGAGACATACCCCGGGAAATACACGCCGACGTAGTCGCCGATGCCGCGCATCAGGAACAACACGGGTGCGCCCAGCGGCACCAGCCACAGCACCGTCGGGTCCTTCTTCACGAAGCCGAGGTCGACGAAGTTCTGCACCAGCCAGGCGAAGCCCGGGCCCGTCGCGGCGAAGATCGCCATGCCGACGATGCCGATCAGGAACATGCCGAGGTGCGGTCGCGCGTAGGCGAGCAGACGTCGATAGACGCGGCCGGCGTCGATGGGCGCGACCGGGGGACTGGCGCTCATTTCTGCGCTTTGGAGTCTTCGACCGTCGCGATGTTGATCTTCACGAAGCCGAGCTTGCCGAGCACGTCCATGGCGCTCACCACCGACTGGTGCGTGGAGCGCGCATCCGCGCGCACGGTCACGGGTTTGTTGCGGTCGGCGCCGGCGACTTCGAGGATGGCCGCGCGCAGCGTGTCCGGGCTGTTGTTGATGAGCTCGCGGTCGTTCACGCGGTAGGTGCCCTCCTGCGTGACGCTGACGACCAGCGGATCCGTCTTCTGCTTGCCCGTCGGCGCGAGGGTGGCCTGCGGCAGCTCGATCTTGAGTCGCCCCTCCTGGAGGAACGTCGACGACAACATGAAGAAGATGACCAGCAGCAGCGAGATGTCGATCAGCGAGATCAGGTTGATCTCGGGATCTTCCTTCGGCTTGCGGGTCTGGAGCTTCACGCGCTCAGGCCGCCGCTTCTGTCTGCGGCGTGGCACCGAGCGAGTCGGCAAACTTCACCGCAATCTTTTCCATGTCGATCACGATGCCCTCGACCTTGCCGCGCAGGTAGCGGAACGCGATGAAGGACGGGATCGCGACGGCGAGACCGCCGGCCGTACAGATCAGGGCCTCGGAAATGCCGCCCGCGAGCATGCGCGGGTCGCCCATGCCACCCAGCATCACGGCGTTGAACGAGTGGATGATGCCGGCGACCGTGCCCAGCAGGCCTAACAAGGGCGAGATGCTGGCGATGGTGCCGAGCGTGTTCAGGAACCGCTCGAGCTCGAAGACCACGTGGCGGCCGGTGTCCTCGACGCGCTCCATCATGATCGCGCGGCCGCGGTCGCGGTTCGCCAGTGCCGCGGCCAGCACGCGGCCCAGCGGCGAGTTCTTCTCGAGCGCCTCGATGACTTTCGGCGTGACCTGGTTCTTGTCGGCCAGATCGGTGACGCGCTTGATCAGCTCCTGCGGCAGCACCCGCTTCCGCTGCAGCGTCCACAACCGTTCGAAGAGGATTCCGGCCGCGATGACCGAGCACAGAATGATCGGCGCCATGAATGGGCCGCCGGCCCGCACGATTTCCCACATGGGCCGGGACTATACCGGAGCCCGCCGGAGACCGTCACGGCAAACGCCGCCAGGCGAAGGGATATCGCGACCGTCGCGCGGTGGCCCGAATGTCGAGCCCGTCCGTTCCCAGCTCGAGCCGCAGGGCGCCGTCGATGCGCGTGTCGAGGATCCGCGCGCCGGCACGTCGCCAGCGTTCGAGCGCGGTGGCCCGGGAACCGGAAGCCGTTCCGCCGCTGGCGATCGCCAGCCGCGCGCCGCTCGCTTCTATCCACTGTCGCGACGACGCGAGCGCGCTCGCGTGCCGGCTCAGCAGGACCGCGTCGCTCGCGAGCGCCGCCGCGCCGAGCCGCGCCACCAGGCCGCGCTCCGCGGCCGCGTCGAGGTCGCCGCCGATCAGCACGGCGTGCCCGCCGGCCACGATGCGCAACACGCAGTACTCGCCGCCCCGCCCGGCCGTCCAGGTTTCGACGCGCACGCCGTCCGTGGTGAATGCCGAATCCCGGCAAGGCCGGGCCGGCAGCGAGGCGGCACGCCAGCCGCCGCCGACACGCAGATCGGCGAATCCGCGCTCTTCCGCTAACAAGGCGACGCCGGCGGCGCGATCGGGATCGAGCGACGGCAGCCATACGCGATCGATGGCGCGCAGCCGCGCACCGAGCGCCGGCAACACCGCGGTCCGCGTGCGCGCGCCATCGCTGCCCCACGAATCCCCGGTGTCGTACAACAGCAGCCGCGACGCCGTCTCGATCAGCACGCTCTGGCCGCGGCCGGCGTCGAGCACTTCGATGCGCGCCCGGCCGTCGGGCGGCACCGTCGACGTCGGGAACAACAAGGGCCACGAGGCCACCAACCCCGTCAGGCGCAACGACAACGGCCAGCGTCGCAGCAGCAGCGCTCCGGCGACGAGGGCCATGACGTACCACCAGCCCGGCGGCGTCACGCGCCACAGCGCATGATCGACATCCGCCGCGGCCACCAGCAGCGGCCACGAGCGCTCGTACAACCACGCCGCGCCATGGAAACACGCGGCCGCCAGCGGCGGCGACACCAGGCTCGTCACCGCGCCCGCCAGGATCACCGGCACGAACACGAACGAGATCAGCGGGATCGCCACCAGGTTCACGCTCAGTCCCGCCAGCGAGACGCCGCCGAACACGGCGACCGTCAGCGGTGCCAGCAACGTCATCACGCCGATCTGCAACCTCAGGGCGGTCCGGCCGCGCGACCACCAGGTCGGCGGCGCATGCACGACCGCGCCCTGCCCGAGGAACAGCAGCACGCCCACCGCGACGAACGACAACCAGAATCCGGACGCCAGCGGCGCGAGCGGATCGAGCAGCAACACGCCGATCAACGACAGCGACCAGACCCGCGCCGCGCCGACGACGCGTGCCGCCAGGCGAGAGACGACGAAGATCGCGAGCATCAGCCAGGTCCGTTGCGTCGGCACGGAAAACCCGGCGAGCAGCGCATACGCGCCGGCCGCGGCCAGGCCCGCGACGGCGGCGAACGTCTCGCGATCGAGGAACGACGCAGGCAGCAGTCGCCAGCCGGACCGCGCCACCGCGAACGCCAGCACCGCGAACAGCGTGACGTGCATGCCGGAGATCGCGACGAGGTGCGTGGTGCCCGTCGCATTGAACACGCGCCACTGGTCGCGGCTCACTCCGTCGGTGACTCCGACCGCCAGCGCCGCGAGCAGCGCCGCCGCGTCGGGATCGGCGACGGCATCACCGATGCGCAGCGCGATCCGCGCGCGCGTCGTGTTCACGGAGTCCGGCGCCAGCGCGAGTCTTTCATTCAGCGCCGCCGGCAACACGCGCCCGGCGAGGTGCACGCGGTCGCGCAACGCGATGCGTTCCAGGTCCGGGCCGCTGAAGTTGTGCGTATCGCCCAGCGGTGCGAGCCGCACCAGCAGGCGCCAGCGTTCGCCGGCACGGGGCGCGAACGGCGCATCGCGCCACGCCAGGCGAGCACGACGGGGCCGCGCATCGACGGCGCCCTCGAGCACCGTGACGTCGGCATCGAAGCGCAGCTCGGTGCCCGCCCGCGCCGGCGTGTCGACGATGCGCGCCTCGAGCAACACGCGCGCATCGGCCTGCGCCGGCGTCACCACCCGCCCGCTCCACGACGCCACGGTGCCGCCGGCCATCGCGGCGCCGAGCGTGAACGCCGCCAGTGCTCGCACCGCCGGCCTGCCACGCGCCATCGACGCCGCGACGGCCACGACGACGGCGGCAGCGAGCAGCCAGGCTGGCGTCGGCGGACGCGCCATCCCGAGACCCGCCAGGACTCCCGCGAGCAGCGCCAGTCCGCCGATCACGCTGTCACGAACCGGGTGGTAGAGTGCGCGCCGATGCCCCGGGGACTGTTCCGCAAGATCACGCCGCGCCACGAGACGGTGCGCAAGCATTGGGCGATGAAGCCGTTCCGGCGCTTCTTCGGCGACCCGCGGCTGTGGTCGTTGCAGCGGCGCACGGTGGCGCCGGCGTTCGGCGCCGGGCTCGCGATCTGCTTCGTGCCGCTGCCCATCCACATCCCGCTGGCGGCGATGGTCGCGATCTTCTGCCGCATCCACGTGCCGACGATCATGCTGGCGTTGATCACGGTGAATCCGCTGACCATCGTTCCCGTCTACCTGCTGGCGTACAAGGTGGGCGTCATCGTCACGCGCGCGCCGGAACATGCCTTCAAGTTCCAGATGAGCTGGAACTGGGTGCAGCACGGCCTCGGGCCGATGTGGAAACCGTTCCTGGTCGGCTGCGGCGTGACCGGGGCGCTCGTCGGCCTCGTCGGCTACGCGCTGCTCGACGTGTTGTGGCGCTACAGCGTGCGCAAGAGATACCGCGAACGCGCGGGCGCCGCACGCCCCTGATCGGGTGCGTTAGACCAGATTCCCGCGATCCAGCGTCAGCACGCGATCCATGCGTGCCGCGAGCTGGCGATCGTGCGTGACGACGATGAGGCTGGTGCCGTACTCGCGGTTGAGCTCGAGCAGCAGCTCGAACACCGCCTCCGCGTTGCCGCCGTCGAGATTGCCCGTCGGTTCGTCGGCCAGCACCAGCCGCGGCTTCGTGACCAGCGCGCGCGCCACGGCGGCGCGCTGGCGCTCGCCACCCGACAGCTCGTGCGGCCGATGGATCAACCGCTCGCCCAGGCCGACCCGCTGCAACACCTCGCGCGCCTGCCGTTCTGCCTCCTGCTTCGGCACGCGGCGCACGAGCAGCGGCATCGCCACGTTCTCGAGCGCCGAGAACTCCTGCAGCAGGTGATGGAACTGGTAGATGAAGCCGAGCGTGTGGTTGCGCAGCGCACCGCGCGGCTTCTCCGCGAGCTGGTGGATGTCCTGGCCCGCGACCAGCACGTTGCCGGTGGTCGGGCGATCCAGTCCGCCGAGGATCTGCAGCAGCGTCGTCTTGCCGGAGCCGGACGCGCCGATCACGGCGATGCGTTCGCCCGCCCCCACCTTCAGGTTCACGCCGCGCAGCACCTCGAGATCGATGGGCCCCTGGCGGAACGCGCGCCGCACGTCGCGGGCTTCGAGAACGGTGTCGTACGAGTCGGTCATTCGTGCCTCAGGGCTTCGGCCGGCAGCGTCCGCGACGCGCGCCAGGCCGGGTAGATAGTCGCGATCGCCGCCAGCAGCAGCGCCACGCCGCCGACCTGCAACACGTCGGCGAGGTGCACCTCGGACGGCAGGTCGCTCATCAGGTAGACCGCGGGATCGAGGAACCGCACGCCGAACAGCTTCTCGATGCCGTGCACCACGGCCGTGACGTTCAGCGCCAGCACCCAGCCGAGCAGCGAGCCGGCCACGGTGCCGACCAGCCCGATCAGCGCGCCCTGCACGACGAACATCTTCAGCACGTTGCCGGGCGCCGCGCCGATCGTGCGCAGGATCGCGATGTCCGTCTGCTTCTCCTTGACGATCATCACCAGCGTCGCGATCAGGTTGATCGCCGCGACGACGACGAGGATCAGCAGGATGAAGAACATCATCGACTTCGTCAGCTCGATCGAACGGAAGAACGTCGCGTGGTCGCGCGTCCAGTCGCTGACGTAGAAGCCGTTGCGGTTGCTGGCGATGTCGAGCGATTGCGCGGCGGCGCGCACCAGGTGTGGCGCGGCGAACGGATCGTCCAGCGCGAGGCGCAGGCCGCTGACGTCGTCGCCGAGCCGGTAGAGTTTCGCCGCGTCGCCGAGGTGCACCAGCGCGAGACCGCGGTCGAACTCGTACATGCCGGAATCGAAGATGCCGCTGACGACGAAACGGCGCATGCGCGGCATCAGGCCGGCCGGCGTCGCCGTGCCCTCGGGCGTCATCAGCACGACGCCGTCGCCGGTCTGCACCCCCAGCTCGGTGGCCAGCGCGGCGCCGAGGATGATGCGGAACTTGCCGGGTTCGAGGTCCGACAACTTGCCCGTGCGCAGGCGGCCGGCGAGCCCGCTGGTCGCCGCCTCTTCCGCCGGCAGCACGCCGCGCACCAGCGTGCCGGTGACGGCCTGCCCGTGCGCCAGCAGGCCGCGGGCCTCTATATAAGGAGCGACGGCGCGCACGCCCGGCGTCTTCGCCAGCTGCGTCTGCGCCTCGCGCCAGTCGACGATCGCGCCGTCGAGGCCGGAGATCGTCGCGTGCGACGTCACGCTCAGCATGCGGCTGCGCAGCTCGGTCTCGAATCCGTTCAGCACCGACAACACGACGACCAGCACCGCGACGCCCAGCGCCAGTCCGATGACCGACATCGAAGCGACGAACGACACGAAGCCGCTGCGATGCTGCGAGCGCAGATAACGCACACCGACCAGCCATTCGTACGGCAGCGCCATGCGTCTACTCGTACCGCAGCGCGTCGGCCGGCGGCACGCGCGAGGCGCGGTACGCCGGGTAGAGGGTGGCGAGCAGCGTGATCGCCATGGCGATGCCCGCGATCCACAGCACCTGTTCGGGCCGCAGCTCGGACGGCAGCTTCGTCACGATGTACACGTTCGAATCGAAGATCTCGAAGCGGAACAGCCGCTCGAGGAACGCCGCGACGTCGCCGGCGTTGCCGCCGATCAGGCAGCCGAGCAACACGCCGAGCGCGACGCCGAGCCAGGCGATGACGCCGCCCTGGATCAGGAACACCGACATCACGCGGCGCGGCGACGTGCCGAGCGTGCGCAGGATCGCGATGTCCGTGCGCTTGTCGGTGACGACCATGGCCAGCATGGCGACCAGGTAGAACGCGGCGACCGCGACGATCAGCATGAGGATGATCGCGACCATCGTCTTCTCGATGCGGATGGCGCGGAAGTAGCTGGCGTGATCCTGCGTCCAGTCGCGCACCTCGAGACCGGCCGGCAGGGTCTTCGCCAGCGCCGCCGAGTAGTTTGGCGCGCCGATCGCGTCGGTGTAGTTCACGTGCAGCGACATGCGCGCGTCCGGATCCGGCAGCAGGGCGCGGACGTCGTCGAGCGCCGCCAGCAGCAGACCCGAGTCGTACTCGGGCTGGTCGGATTCGAACACGCCGGCCACGGTGTATTCGCGCAGCCGCGGCTCGGGCGCACCGGCGGCATTGGTGGTGGGCACCAGTACCAGCAGCGGGTCGCCGATGCCGAGGCCGAGCATCTGCGCCAGCGTGCGGCCGACGATGACGCGGTCGGTGCCGGCAGAAAGATCCGAGAGCTTGCCTTCGATCAGCGCGCGCGCGACACGCGCCACCTCGCCTTCGTGGCCCGGATCGATACCGCGCAGGCGCACCGGCAGCATCTCCGGCTTGCGCACCGCCAGGGCCTCGATCTCGATGAACGGCGCGACGCCGGTGACGTTCGCCTCGCCGCGCACCCGGTCGCCCAGGGCTCGCCAGTCGGGTGATGCGGGTCGGGCCGCGTCCCCGGCCGGTGTCACGAAGACGCGCGCATGCGCCGACAGCGCCAGCAGCCGGTCGCGCAGGTCGCCTTCGAGACCGTTCATGACGGACAGGATGACGATCAGCGCGGTCACGCCCAGGCACACGCACAGCAGCGAGACCCAGGTGATGAACGACACGAAGAATTTGTGGGAGCGCGCGCGGACGTAGCGCAGCCCCACGAACCAGGACAGCGAATTCAGCATCGGCGGAGAGTTTGCGGGAAAAACAGGACGGGTTTCACAAAAAGGGCTGTTAGCAGAGTCGGTCCCCGGCGACAGCGGCTGACTTTGCCACAGCGCGGCGTATATTGCCGCCAGCGAGTCGGACATCCGACAGGGAGAAAACCATGCAAGCCCGCACCCCGAAATCCATGCTGGTCGCCGCGGCCGCCGTCGGCCTGCTCGCCGCGCCGGTGTTCGGCGAAACCCTCGCCATCGACGGCCAGGTGGCGATCAAACCTTCGGGCGTCGAGACGCCGCAGCGCGGCTCGTCCATGGCGGCCGTCGAGGCGAAGTTCGGTGCGCCGTCGAACAAGTCCGGCCCGGTCGGCACGCCGCCGATCACCAAGTGGTTCTATCCGAACTTCGTGGTGGTCTTCGAGAACGACAAGGTCCTGCACGCGGTCGTCGTCGGCGGCTGACCCGTCCGGGTGCCGGCGGAAACCGGCATCCTTCCTCCGGCCGATTTCCACCCTCCGGTCAATATCCACGCGCGGCGCGGCAGAGTAAGCTGCCGCGCTTTTCGTTTGCCCGGTTCGAATGTCCGCACTGCTCCAACCCCCTCGTCCCGCCGCCGGCGGCCGGCAACGCTGGCACCAGCTGTACGGCTCCGCGCGCAGCCTCGCGCTGGCGGAAGCCATCGCGGCGGACGACCGTCCCTGGCTCGTCATCGCCCGCGATGCGCGCGAGCTCGACAGCCTGCGCGCGGAGCTCGGCTTCTTCCTCGATGGCGCGCGCGCGATCCACGTGCTCCCGGACTGGGAAGTGCTGCCGTACGACGTCTTCTCCCCGCACCCGGACATCATCTCCGAACGCCTCGCCGCGCTGGCCGAGCTGCCGCGATTGCGCGGCGTGTTGCTCGCCGCGGCGGACACGATCGGCCAGCGCCTCGCGCCGCGCGGCTATGTCGACGGGCGCACGTTCAACCTCGCGGTCGGCGACCGGCTGCCGCTCGACCCGCTGCGCGCGCGGCTGATCGAGAGCGGTTACGCGTCGGTGTCGCAGGTCAGCGCTCCGGGAGAATTCGCGCTGCGCGGCTCGCTGTTCGACGTGTACCCGATGGGCGCGTCGACGCCGCTGCGCGTCGACCTGTTCGACGACGAGATCGAGATCATCCGCGAGTTCGACCCGGAGACGCAGCGCTCGGGTGAGTCGCTGAAGCAGGTGCGCCTGCTGCCGGGCCGCGAGCTGCCGCTCGACGCGGATTCGGTGAAGGCATTCCGGCTGCGCTACCGCAAGCGCTTCGAGGGCGATCCGACGCGGAGCATCATCTACCGCGGGGTCAGCGACGGCCTGGCACCGCCCGGCATCGAGTTCTACCTGCCGCTGTTCTTCGACACGACGGACACGCTGCTGGACTATCTACCGACCGGCACGGTGGTCGCCGCCGGCGTCGAGCTGGCCGGCGCGGTCGAACGCGCCGCGCGCGACGTGGCGGAACGCTTCGAGGAGCGGCGCCACGACGTCGAGCGCCCTATCCTCGCGCCCGACGAACTGTTCCTGCCGCCGGACGAACTGACGGCGCGGCTCGACGCGTTCGCGCGCGTCGACATCGAGAGCTTCAAGGCCCCGGATCTCGAGGGCCACGACGGCCACAATTTCCCGACCGGCAAGCCGACCGAATTCCGCATCGACCTGCGCGCGGAGCAGCCGCTCGCGCCGCTCGACGACTTCGTGCGTACGTACGAGGGCCGCGTGCTGCTGGCCGCGGATTCCGCCGGGCGGCGCGAGGTCCTGCTGGAGATGCTGCGGCCGCTGCGCCTGGCGCCGCCGACGGTCGCCGGCTGGCGCGAGTTCGTCGATGGCGCGGTGCCCTTCGCGATCTGCATCGCGCCGGAGATGGCCGGGCTCAACGTGCTGACGCCGCCGATCACGGTGCTCGGCGAGTCACAGCTGTTCGGTCAGCGCGCGCGGCAGGAACGGCGTCGCCGCCGCGTGCAGTCCGATCCGCAGGCCATCCTGCGCGATCTCACGGCGCTCGGCCCCGGCTCGCCGGTCGTGCACGAGGAGTACGGTGTCGGCCGCTACGTCGGGCTGCAGGTGATGCAGGTGGCGGGACAGGACGGCGAGTTCGTCGTGCTCGAATACGCCGGCGGCGACAAGCTGTACGTGCCGGTGCAGCAGCTGCATCTCGTCTCGCGCTACTCCGGCAGTGATCACGCGCCGCTGCACAAGCTCGGCACCGACCAATGGGCGAAGGCGCGCAAACGCGCGGCCGACAAGATCCGCGACGTCGCGGCCGAGCTGCTCGATCTCTACGCGCAGCGCCAGACACGCAAGGGTCCGCCGTTGCCGTCGAAGGAGCTGGAATACCAGGCCTTCGCGTCCAGCTTTCCCTTCGAGGAGACCGCGGACCAGGCCGAGGCGATCCGCCAGGTGCTGCAGGATCTCGCCAGCGAGAAGCCGATGGATCGCGTCGTCTGCGGCGACGTCGGCTTCGGCAAGACGGAGGTGGCGATGCGCGCGGCGTTCGTCGCGGCGCAGGCGGGCAAGCAGGTCGCGGTGCTCGTGCCGACGACGCTGCTGGCCGAACAGCACACGAACAACTTCCGCGATCGCTTCGCCGACTGGCCGGTGCGCATCGAATCGCTGTCGCGTTTCCGCAGCGGCAAGGAAACGAACGCGGTGCTCGACGGCGTCGAGAAAGGCACCGTCGACATCGTCGTGGCAACCCAGAAGCTGCTGCATGCCAATGTGCGCTTCAAGGACCTCGGGCTGATCATCGTCGACGAGGAACACCGCTTCGGCGTGCGCGACAAGGAGAAGCTGAAGACGCTGCGCGCCGAGGTGCACGTGCTGACGCTGACCGCGACGCCGATCCCGCGCACGCTCAACATGGCCCTGGGCGGCCTGCGCGATCTCTCGCTGATCACGACGCCGCCGGCCGAGCGGCTCGCCATCAAGACGTTCGTCACCGAGTGGCACGCGCCGACGCTGCGCGAGGCCGCGATGCGCGAGTTCCGCCGCGGCGGCCAGGTGTACTTCGTGCACAACGTCGTCGAGACCATCGAGAAGACGGCGCAGGAGCTGTCGAAGCTGATCCCCGAGGCCGAGATCCGCGTCGGCCACGGCCAGATGCGCGAGCGCGACCTCGAGCAGCTGATGGTCGATTTCTACCACCGCCGCTTCAACCTGCTGGTCTGCACGACCATCATCGAAAGCGGCATCGACGTGCCGACGGCGAACACGATCATGATCGACCGCGCCGACAAGCTGGGCCTCGCGCAGCTGCACCAGCTGCGCGGCCGCGTCGGCCGTTCGCACCACCGCGCCTATGCCTATCTACTGACGCCGAACCGCAAGGCGCTGTCGCTCGACGCAGTGAAGCGGCTCGAGGCGATCGAGTCGCTCGAGGACCTCGGCGCGGGTTTCGTGCTGGCGACGCACGATCTCGAGATCCGCGGCGCCGGCGAACTGCTGGGCGAGAACCAGAGCGGCGAGCTCACCGAGATCGGCCTCACCATGTACCTCGATCTGCTCGAGCAGGCGGTGAAGGCGCTGAAGGAAGGCCGCCAGCCGGATCTCGACCGGCCGCTCGCGGCCACCGCCGAGGTGGAGCTGCGCCTGCCGGCACTGTTGCCCGAGAGTTACGTCGCCGACGTGCCGGTACGCCTCGCGATGTACAAGCGGCTGGCCGCGGCACCGGACAACGCCACCATCGACGAGCTCACCGCCGAGATCGTCGACCGCTTCGGGCCGCTGCCGCCGCCGGCCACCAACCTGCTGCGCGTGGCGCGACTCAAGCTGCAGGCCCGCGCCCTCGGAATCCGCCGACTCGATCTCGGGGCCCAAGGCGGCTATGCCCTGTTCGAGGAGAAGAACCAGGCGGATCCGCGCGCCATCATCAAGCTGATCCAGCACCCGGATCGCGACTACAAGCTGGAAGGCCCGCTGAAGCTGCGCATCACGGTGGAGAACGAGACCGACGCCGAACGCTTCGAATTCGCCGAGACGTTCCTGGCGACGCTGCGTTCGCCACCCGCGACCGCGACCGCACCGGCACCGGTGAAGCCGGCCGCGGCCGCGAAGCCCACCGCCGCCGCGAAGCCGCCCGCGCCCGCGCCCGCGGCGCCGAAGCCGCCCGCGCCGGGCAAGCGCCGCTGACCCGCTATACTCGCCGCCATGACGCATACCGGCCCTTCCCGCCTGCGCACCTCCGTTCTCCGCCGTTTCGGCATCGCGCTGCTGGCCTACGTGGTGGGCGTCGTGTCGCCGGGCGCCGTCCATGCGCAGGCCGCCGCGCAGTCACCGTCGGTGTACACCATCGAGGTGATCGTGTTCCGGAACCTCTCCGGCGCGGGTGGCCAGGAGGACTGGAGCGCGAAGTCCATCGCGCGCGGGCCGGAGACGCCGGAGGCACCGGTCACCGGCCGCTTCGTGCAGTCCCTGCCGGGCACGCAGTTCCAGTTGAACGACATCGGCACCCGCCTGCAGAACACGGCTAACTACCAGCCGGTGGCGCACTTCGCGTGGCAACAGACGGCGAGCTCGTGGGGTTCGCGCGCGGGATTCACGGTGGCCAAGCTGGCCGGCAACGTGCCCGGCCTCACCGGCACCATCTACCTGGAGCGCGGCAGCTACCTGCATCTCGGCATGGCGCTCAGCTACCAGGCGCCGAACCCGCCGGCCGGCCTCGGCGCGGCGCCGGGCACCGTCTTCACGATGAACGAATCGCGGCGCGTGAAGTTCTTCGAGCGCAATTACTACGACCACCCGGCGTTCGGCGTGATCGCGCTGGTGACGCCGGCCAACCGGTCGACCGGCGGCCGCTGAAACAGGGTCAGCCCGCTTCGGCCATCGCTCGCCGGGCCATGTGATCTGCCTCGGCTTCGAGATCGGCGTTGTCGTTGATCGGCCGGCCACCACCCAACTGCATCGTCGGCTGCACGCGTCCCTGGCGCTGCTGGACGACGTGCCAGGCTTCGTGCGCGAGGTAGCGATCTTCGCCCGGACCGAGATGGATATGCGTGCCCTGCGCGTACGCCGTGGCGCTGAGTTTTTCGGGGACCGACGAACCGCGGTGCACGCGGACGTCGCTCACGTCGATGCCCGACAATCTCTCGATGGCCGACGCCAGTTTGTCCGGCATCTTCTCGCCCGCCAGGTAGCTGCCCGGCGCGCTGCCAACATCACCCTTGTTACCCGCCATGCTGTCTCCCGTTAACGAAAGTCGCCTTCCTCGGCGACGATGACCCGATTGCGGCCCTGCTCCTTCGCGCGCGACACCGCGTGCTCGACGGCGCGCAGGAAGCGGTCCGCGTTGTCTTCCGCCCGCGCGGTATGGATCGCGACGCCGCCGCTGATGGTGACGTACTTCTGCTGCGAGCGCGGGTGATGGATCTGCTGCTCGCGCACGCGTTGCGCGATGGTGGTGGCGTGCTGGATGACGTGGTCGGACGGCGTGCCGTGCATCAGCACGATGACGCTCGCGCCTTCCCAGCGGCCGACGATGTCCGTGCCGCGGCGGAACGAACCGGCGATCGTGCGCGCCACGCGCTTGACGACGGCGTCGCCGCCGGCGCGGTCGAAGATCTCGTTGTACGGCCCGAGCTGGTCGATGTCGAACAGCAGCAAGGCGATCTCGGTCTTGTCGCGCTGGGCCAGCGCGAAATCGCGCTTCAGCACGTCCTCGAAGTAGTAACGCGACGCGAGCCCGGTGAGCCGGTCTTCGCGCACCCACGTGGGCAGGCCGCGGATGCCGCTCTCGCCCGTGGACTTGGCTCGAGTGCCGCCCTCCCGGTGATAACCGATGAGATGCGTGACCTTGCCCTCGGCGTTGCGCAGCGGGTAGATCTGCATGTCGTTGACGAAGACGGTGCCGTCCTTGCGCTGGTTGCGCAACAACACGCGCGCCGGCTCGAAGTGCCGCAGCGATTCGCGCAAGGCGTCGAGCTCGGGTTGCTCGCGGTCGTCGCCCTGCAGCAGCCGCGGGTTCCTGCCGAGCAGTTCGTGCGGTTCGTAACCGGTGAGCCGGCAGAACGCGGCGTTCACGTAGACGACGTTGCGTTCGCCCTCGGCGTCGCAGATCAGCACGCCTTCCGGCGCCACGTCGAGCGCGCCGCGCAGGAAGTCCCCGACGAATCCATTCGCAGCGGGAGCGTTCATGCGTTGCCCGCCGTCAGCTTCAGCGCGGGCGCCGCCTTCGAGCGCGCCAGCAATTCCTGGCTCGCGCGCCAGGGATCGCCGGCCAGCAGCTCGCCGCGTTCCGGCGCGGCCTTGCCGCGCATGCGCACGAGCCGCAGGTGCGAGCTCGGCTGGATCTCGTGATCCAGTTCGTCGAGTAGTTTGGCGACGGAGGCGCGGTCGTTGCACACCGGCAGCACGTCGCAGCCGGCGTCGAGCGCGGCCGTGGCACGCGCGACCACGTCGCCGAATTCCTTCGCACCGCCCATCGAGAGATCGTCTGTGAAGATGCAGCCCTCGAACCGCAGCTCCTCGCGCAGCGCGTTCTGGATCCAGCGACGCGACAGGCTGGCCGGCTCCGGCGCCACCGCCGGGAACAACACGTGCGCGACCATCACGCCGGGCAGGCCGTTGGCGATGAGCCTGCGGTACGGATGGATGTCGGCAGAAATCTCGTTCCAGTTGCGGCGATCGACGGGCAACGAGAGGTGCGAGTCCGCGACCACGGCGCCGTGACCGGGAAAATGTTTGGCGGTCGCGGCCATGCCCGCGTCCTGCATGCCCTTGAGGTAGGCGAGCGCGAGATCGGCGACGGCCTCGGGATTCGAATGGAACGCGCGGTCGCCGATGACTTCGCTGACGCCGTAGTCGAGATCGACGCAGGGCGCGAACGACAGGTCCACGCCATGGGCGCGCAGCTCGGCGGCCATGAGCCAGCCCATGGAGCGCGCCAGCGTGAGGCCGGTCTTCTTGTCGAGATCGTATTCGTGGCCGATGCGGCGCGGCGGCGGCAACAGCGAGAACTCGGGACGGAAGCGCTGCACGCGCCCGCCCTCCTGGTCGACGGCGACGATCAGCGCCGGACTGCGCACGGCGTGGATGTCGGCGACGAGCTTCGCGAGCTGCGCGCTGTCGCGGTAGTTGCGGGTGAACAGGATGACGCTGCCGACCAGCGGATGGCGCAGCACGTCGCGGTCCTCGGGCGTCAGCTCGAGACCGGCCACGTCGACCATCAAAGGGCCCAGGGTCATGGGGGCATCACTTTCCTGTCTGCTATGGACTGGCCGTCAAGGCCGGTCCAATACGGCGACCGACTCCACGTGAGTGGTGTGCGGGAACATATCAAGGACCCCGGCGGCGCGTAAGCGGAAGCCATGTTCGTGAACGAGGACCCCGAGGTCGCGCGCCAGCGAGCCCGTGTGGCAGGAGATATACACCACTCGCCGCGGGGCCAAATGTGCCACGGCGCTCAAAACCTCGCGCGCGCCCACGCGCGGCGGGTCTAACAGCACCGCGTCGTACCGGGACTTCATCCAGGACAGGGTCCGGTCGGGGGGCTGGGACAGGTCTCCTACGTGGAAATCCGCGTTGCCGATGCCATTGGCCCGGGCGTTGGCCCGGGCCCGCTCGATCAGCGCGGGCTCGCCCTCCACCCCGGTGACCGCGGCCGCCCGGCGGGCCATGGGCAGCGTGAAATTGCCCAGGCCGCAATACAGGTCCAGCACCCGGTCGGCCGGCCCCAGCTCCAGTAGTTCGATGGCCCGGGCGACCATGGACTGGTTGATGGCGGCGTTCACCTGGACGAAGTCCGTCGGACCGAAGTCGAGCTTCAGGTCGAAGGCGTCGAGCCGGTAGTGCAGGTCCAGGGGACCCGGCGTCAGGGGAGCGATCGAGTCGAGGCCGCCCGGCTGCAGGAGGAGTCGCAGACCGTGCGCGGTCTCGAATGCACGCAGCCTCCCGAGGTCGGCCTCGGTCAGCGGATCGAGCACGCGGAACACCAGGGCGCGTTCGCCATCGGACAGCGCGACCTCGACTTGCGGGATGCTCTCGCGCCGGTCCATCGACGTGAGTAGTTCGGCGATCGTGCCGACCAGCGCGCCGACGGGTTCGGCGAGCACCTCGCAGCGCGTGACGTCGGCGACGTACTTGCCCTGCTTCTCGCGGAAGCCGACCAGGCTGCGGCCCTTCTTCGACACGTAGCGCGACGACAACCGCGCGCGGCGCCGGTAGTTCCAGTGCGGGCCGCGCAGCGGCGGCAACCAGTCGCCGGGCGTGACGTTGCCGATGCGTTCGAGATTCGCGGCGAGCTCGCCCTGTTTGGAGACGAGCTGCGCCTCGGGCGAGAGGTGCTGCATCGCGCAGCCGCCGCACACGCCGAAGTGCGCACAGCGCGGCGCGACGCGGTCGGGCGACGCGTGTTCGATCGACAACAGTTCCGCTTCGTCGTGGCTCTTGTGGAAGCCGCGGCGGCGGAACGTGATCTGCTCGCCGGGCAACGCGCCGGCGACGAACACGGTCTTGGCGTTCGCGGCGCGGACCACGCCCTCGGCCTCGTGCGTGAGATCGGCGACGGTGCCCGATTCCGGCTGGGCATTCGCCGCGCGCGAAGCCTTGCTCAAGGCGCGGCTCCGGCCGGCCAGGCCGCGAGGAATTCGTCGAAGTGCGGCAGGTGCTGTTCGGTCAGCCACGCACGCGTTCGCGCGAGCTCGTCGGCGAGGCCGTCGTCGGTGAGCCGGCCGCGCATGTGCTGGAAGCGCAGGAAGACTAGCCAGGTATTGACGACGTCGGTCTCGCAGTAGCGGCGGATGCGCGTCAGCTCGCCGTTCAGGTACGCGTCCCAGACCTGCGAGCCGTCGAAGCCGAGCTTGCCGGGATACCCGAGCAGCACCGCGATGTCCGAGAGCGCGGCACGCGCGCGGTTCTGGTAGCCGGACAACACGTCCATCACGTCGATGTGCCGCCAGTGGAAGCGGCCGAGGTAGTTGCTGAAGCGGAATGACGTGTCCTCTTCACCGACCTCCCAGTAACGCGGCGCGGCCACTTGGTGGCGCAGCGCGCGGTAATGCAGCACCGGCAGGTCGAAGCCGCCGCCGTTCCAGCTGACGAGCTCGGGCGTGAATTTGTCGATGCCGTCGAAGAAACGCAGCACGAGCTCGCGTTCGCCGGCGCTCTCGTCGCCGAGACTCCAGACACGGAAGCCGTCGCGCGAACGGAACGCGCAGGAGATCGCGACGATGCGGTGCTGGTCGTGCGGCAGGAAATCGCTGCCGGATTCCTGGCGCGACCGTGCCTGCATCGCCTTGCCCACCTCGTCGTCCGGTAATCCCTCGAGGCCGTACAGGCGGCGGCCGAACTCGACGTCCGGCACGGTTTCGATGTCGAAGACCAGGGTGTTCATCGTTTGCGGGTCCGTGAGGTTTTCTGCTTCGCCTTGCGACGGGTCTTCCTGGCGGCCGGCGCAGACTCGAGCACCGCGACCGCGACGATCAGCCCGGCCTCGTCGGTCAGCGTGACGTGCCCGCCGCCGACGCCGAGCTTCCGACGCACTTTCTCGCCACGCGCCGAATACACGACCTCGGGCTTGCCCCAGGCGTTCTGTACGACCCCGACGTCGCGGATCCAGATGCCGTGCGCGAAGCCCGTGCCCAGCGCCTTCACGATGGCCTCTTTCGCCGCGAAACGCATCGCGAGAAACCGCTCCTTGCGCTTCGTTTTGGCCATCTGCGCCTGTTCGGCCGGCATCAGCAGCCGTTGCACGAAATGATCGCCGTACTTGTCGAAGACCTTCTTGATGCGCGCGGCTTCGAGCACGTCGACGCCGATGCCGAAGATCACCGGCGCGCTCCGGTCATCAGCGCCTTCATGTCGCGCACCGCGGCGTCGAGACCGGAGAAGATCGCGCGCGCGATGATGCAGTGGCCGATGTTCAGCTCGACGATCTCGGGGATCGCCGCCACCGGCTGCACGTTGTGGTACGTCAGGCCGTGCCCCGCGTGCACCTCGATGCCCAGACCGGCGGCGCGCTTCGCCGCGGCGTTCAGTCGTTCGAGCTCGCGCGCCTGCGCGGCACCGGTGGCGTCGGCGTACGTGCCCGTATGCAGCTCGATGACCGGCGCGCCCGTGCGCTTGGCCGCGTCGATCTGCGCCGGGTCCGGCGCGATGAACAACGCGACGCGGATGCCGGCCGCGGACAGTCTCTGCACGCCGGCGGCGACGCGCGCGATGTCGGCGGCGACGTCGAGGCCTCCCTCGGTCGTCACCTCCTCGCGCTTCTCGGGCACGAGGCAGCAATCGTGCGGACGCACGTCGAGCGCGATGCCGATCATCTCGTCCGTCAGTCCCATCTCGAGGTTCATGCGCGTCAGCAGCAACGGCCGCAGCGCGCGCACGTCGCGGTCCTGGATGTGCCGGCGATCCTCGCGCAGGTGCAGCGTGATGTTGTCGGCGCCGGCCTGCTCGGCGGCCAGCGCGGCATGCACCGGATCCGGGTACGGCGCGCGGCGCGCCTGGCGGACGGTTGCGACGTGATCGATGTTGATGCCGAGCTCGATACCGCCGGCCACCGCAAAACTCATGATGCATTTCCCCGCCGCGTCATCGAACGCGCGACCGTGCGCGTCCGCAGTTCGCGGCCTTCGAGACAGTGATCCAGCGCTTGGCGCAACACGCGCCGCGCGACGTCCAGCGACGCGCCGTCGTCGAGCGATTCCTCGCGCAGCGCCAGCAGGCAACGGCCGGCGTACGCGCCGGGTGCGTCCTCGCGCACTTCGCGCAGCCCGTCGCTGGGACGGTAGTGGTAGTGAGACCCGGCGACGACGTCGAGCTCGAGCCCGTAGCCGATGCTCTCGAGCAGGCGCTTCTCGAACACGCGCAGCACCGGTTCGGGCTGCGGCTCCGCGCACAGGCGCCGCAGCGCCCGCGTGTAGTCCTCGAACAGCTGCGTCTGCGGATCGTGACGGGTGGTCAGATTGATGACGAGCTCGTTCAGGTAGAAGCCCGACAACACCTGCCGCGCCGGCAGCGTCAGCGGTTCGCCGTCGGGTTCCGCACCGGTCAGCTGCGCGGCATCGCCACGCCCGGTCCACGAGACCAGCAGTGGGCGGAACGGCATCAGCAGCGACGCCGTCTTCGACTTGGGTCCGCGCGCGCCGCGCGCGAACAACGTGAGACGGCCGTGGCGCGCGCTGAACACGTCGAGGATCCGGCTGGTGTCGCGATACTCGCGATGATGCAGCACGAAGGCCGGCTCGAGGTTGATGCGCTCGCGCGGTTGCATCGTCACTCCATGCCGAGCTGCGCGAGCGCGCGGGCGTCGTCCGCCCAGTCCTCGCGCACCTTGACCCAGAGATTGAGATGCAGGCGGCGGCCGAGCCGCTGGTTCAGTTCCTCGCGCGCCTTCTGGCCGATGCGTTTCAGCCGCGAGCCCTTGGCGCCGATGACGATGGGCTTCTGCCCTTCTCGGTCGACCCAGATCACCGCGTGGATCACCAGCTGCTCGTCGACGACTTCCTGCTTCTCGATCTCCACCGCGATGCCGTACGGCACTTCCTCGACCAGCTCCATCGTGAGCTTCTCGCGGATGGTCTCGGCGATCTGGAAGTCGACGCTGCGATCGGTGCGCTGGTCGGGCGGGAACAGCTCCGGCGACTCCGGCAGACGGCCGGCGATCACGTCGATCAGCCGGTCGACGTTCACGCCCTTCTCCGCGGACACCGGCACGACGTCGAGGAAGCCGTGCTTCGCGGCGAGCTCGGCGGTGAACGGCAGCAGCTTGTCCTTCTGCGCGACCTTGTCGACCTTGTTGATGACGACGATCGATTCGCGGCCGGCGTCACGGATGCGCTGCAGGACCGCCTCGTCCTCCTCGCCGAAGCGCAGCGCCTCGACCACGAACACGACGAGATCCGCATCGGCCAGCGCCGCGGCGGCGGTGCGGTTCATCGCGCGGTTCAGCGCGCGCCGCTCGCCGAGATGCAGGCCGGGCGTGTCGACGAACGCCACCTGCAGGTTCGGCCGGTTCAGCACGCCGAGGATGCGATGGCGCGTCGTCTGCGGCCGCGACGTGACGATGGACAGCTTCTCGCCCATCAGCGCGTTCAGCAGCGTGGACTTGCCGACATTGGGCCGGCCGACCAGGGCGGCGAATCCGGCGCGGAAAGGAACGGAGTCAGACATGGTGCTGCGCCTCGAGCGCGGTCAATGCGGCCTGGGCGGCGATCTGTTCGGCGCGGCGGCGGCTCGGCCCCTCGCCCTCGGTTTCGATGTCGGCATGCGGCACGGCGCACGACACGCGGAACACCTGCTCGTGCGGTTCGCCGCTCGTGCTCTTCACCGTATACAACGGCAACGGCCGGCCCTCGGACTGCAGCAGTTCCTGCAGGCGCGTCTTCGCGTCCTTGAGCGTCGACGGCGCGGGCAGCGCCGCGAGCCGCGGCTCGAACATCGGCATGACGCGCTCGCGCAGCGCCTCGAGCCCGCCGTCGAGGAACAACGCCCCGCACAGCGCTTCGAACGCATCGGCGAGGATGCTCTGGCGGCGGAAGCCGCCGGTCTTGAGCTCGCCCGAGCCCAGCGACAGCAGCTCGCCGAGCTGCATCTGCGACGCGACCTCGGCCAGCGGTTCCTCGCTGACCAGCCGCGCGCGCAGGCGGGAGAGATCGCCCTCGGTGGCGGCCGGATACTCGCGGTACAGCCGTTCGGACAGCAGCAGGTTCAGCACGGAATCGCCGAGGAACTCGAGGCGTTCGTTGTTGGGCCCGTCGGCGCTGCGATGCGTGAGCGCGACGACGAACAGCTCGCGGTCGCGCGGCACGTAACCCAGCCGGGCGGCGAGCTTGTCCGCCTGGCTGGATGACGTCATGCCCATGCGCGTGGCATCAGTTGATCACGACCGTCTTGTCGAAGGCGACGACGAGCTTGATGTTGGCGAACAACGGCGCCTCGCCGTCGTAGCCCACCGTCATCTGCCAGCCCTTGTCGCCCTTACTCACGTCGATGTCGTTCGACGAGATCTTCTCGACGTAGCCGATGTCGAAACGCTTCGCCAGAGAATTGCGTATGGTCTGCGGGCTGAGCGACTCGTCGCTCTTCAGTTCGGTGGCTGTTTTTTGCATGGAGTCGACGATTCGCCAGTAATTGAGATAGACCGGACCGATGCGGATCGCCGCGTAGATGGTCAGGGCCATGGGAATGAGCAGGAAAACCCAGCCAATCGCCGTCACGCCACGTTGTTTGCGCATATGTTCCTCCCGGATGCCGGTCACTCGATCTTCGTGCCGATGCGACCCCAGTTGAAGACGCTGGAGCGCTGCGAATCGAAATTGAACCAGATTCGTGTCGCCTTGCCGACCAGATTCTTGTCGGGGACCAGGCCCCACATGCGGCCGTCGTCGCTGTTGTCGCGGTTGTCGCCGACCATCAGGTAGAAACCGGCGGGCACGACGTCGATGGAATAGTCGCCGGTGTCCGGGCCCGCCTCGGGCGGGGTCTCGATGCAGTACCAGCCGCCCACCTTCTCGGCGACGGCCTTGCGGTCGCAGGCCAGCGGCGGCGGCTCGATGCCCTGGTAACGCAGGCCGTTCGGCGTGGTGAGACCGTGGCTGGACCGGCAGGACATGACCTGGTGCGTGTGTTCGCCGAGCTTCTCGGTGGACAGCCGGAGGTTCGAATAACAGCCGTCGTTGTAACGGCCGTCGGATTTCAGCTCGATGGTCTGGCCGTTGATGATCAGGTAGTCGTCGTGGACTTCGACACGATCGCCGGGCAGACCGACGAGGCGCTTGATGAAGTTGACCTCGGGGTTCGGCGGATGGCGGAACACGACGACGTCGCCACGCTGCGGCTCGCCGGTGGCGAAGAACTTCTCGTTGATCACGGGCCAGCGCAGGCCGTACGCGTACTTGCTGACGACGATGAAGTCGCCGTCCAGCAGCGTCGGCATCATCGAATCGGACGGGATGCGGAACGGCTCGAAGATGAACGCGCGCACGATCAGCACGACGAACGCCACCGGGAAGAAGCTGCGCGCATTGTCGACGGTGCCGGGCACCGGCACCGGCTCCCCGGCGGGCACGGTCTTCGCGAGCATCGCTTCGCGGCCCTTGCGGAAGAACAGGTTGTCGGCGAGCCAGATCACGCCGGTGGCCACCGACAGCTCCAGCAGTGCCAGGCTGAAATCGAGTTTCTCGGCCGTGATCATGCGCACGATCACGGCGACGACCAGCACCGGCAACACGGCATACGCGATGCGCAGGATGACCGGGTCCTGCGCGTCGGCGCCGTCGCGCGCGCGGCGGCGCGGCGCGAGGAACCAGCTGTCGATCAGCAGCCACAGGCCGACCGGCGGCGCGAGGATGCTCAACGGTTCGGCGACCTGCTTGGCCCAGTCGAGCACGCTCGCGAAGCCGATCGCGAGCACGACGGCGAAGATGCAGGGGATCAGCAGCCAATCGGCGGCCTGCGCCCACCACGGCGCGGGCAGCGGCACGCCCTTCTCGTCCTTCGGTCGCCGCGGCGCCGCGACCCACTTCTCGTACGCGGCCGCGACGAACACCGGCAACGCGATCCACGCCAGGATCTTCATCAACGCGGCGAACACGGCGCTCATTTCTTGCCGACCTTCAGTACCGCGAGGAACGCTTCCTGCGGGATCTCGACCTGGCCCACGTTCTTCATGCGCTTCTTGCCTTCCTTCTGCTTCTCGAGAAGTTTCTTCTTGCGCGAGATGTCGCCACCGTAGCACTTCGCGAGCACGTTCTTGCGCAGCGCCTTCACCGTCGCGCGCGCGATCACGTGGCTGCCGATGGCGGCCTGCACGGCCACCTCGAACATCTGCCGCGGGATCAGTTCCTGCATCTTGTCGACGAGCTGGCGGCCGCGATCGTAGGCGCTGTCCTTGTGGACGATCAGCGCCAGCGCGTCGACCTTGTCGCCGTTGATCAACACGTCGAGCTTCACCAGCGGCGCCGGCTGGAAATGGCTGAAGTCGTAGTCGAAGGACGCGTAGCCGCGGCTGGTCGACTTCAGGCGATCGAAGAAGTCGAGCACGACCTCGGCGAGCGGCAGTTCGTATTGCAACGACACCTGCGTGCCGAGATACAGCATCTTCTTCTGCACGCCGCGCTTGTCGGCGCACAGCTGCAACACGCCGCCGACGTGATCCGGCGGCACGAGGATGTTGGCGAGGATGATGGGCTCGCGCAGCTCCTCGATCTTGTCCACCGGCGGTAGTTTGGCCGGGTTGTCGACGCTGACGACGTTGCCGTCGGTGGTCGTGACCTCGTAGATCACGGTCGGCGCCGACGTGATGAGGTCCATGTCGTATTCGCGCTCGAGCCGCTCCTGCACGATCTCCATGTGCAGGAGACCGAGGAAGCCGACGCGGAAACCGAAGCCGAGCGCACCGGACACTTCGGGCTCGTAGTGCAGCGCCGAGTCGTTGAGGCGCAGCTTCGCCAGCGCGTCGCGGAATTTCTCGTAGTCGTCGGTCGAGATCGGGAACATGCCGGCGAACACGCGCGGCTGCACCTGCTTGAAGCCGGGCAGCGCCTCGGTGGCCTGCGCGCGCTCCAGCGTGATCGTGTCGCCGACGGGCGCGCCGTCGATCTCCTTGATGCCGCCGATGACGAAACCCACGTCGCCCGGGCCGAGCGACGCCGCGGGCACCGACTTCGGCGTGAAGCGGCCGACCTTGTCGACCAGGTGCGCGCGGCCCGTCGACATCACGCGCATCTTCTCGCCGGGCTTGATGGTGCCGTTGACGACGCGCACCAGCGTGACGACGCCGACGTAGTTGTCGAACCAGGAGTCGATGATCAGCGCCTGCAGCGGCGCATCCGGATCACCCTTCGGCGCGGGGATGCGTTCGATCAGCTGTTCGATCAGGTCCTCGACGCCCTCGCCCGTCTTGCCGGAGACCTTCAGTGCATCGTCGGCCGGGATGCCGATGACCGCCTCGATCTCCTTGATGACACGCGCCGGGTCGGCGGATGGCAGATCGATCTTGTTGATGACCGGCACCACTTCGAGGCCGAGCTCGGTGGCCGTGTAGCAGTTGGCGACGCTCTGCGCCTCGACGCCCTGCGTGGCATCGACCACCAGCAGCGCGCCGTCACAGGCGGCCAGCGAGCGTGAGACTTCGTACGAGAAGTCGACGTGCCCGGGCGTGTCGATGAGGTTGAGCTGGTACCGCTGGCCGTCGCGCTTCGACGTGTAATAAAGAGTGACGGACTGGGCCTTGATGGTGATGCCACGCTCGCGTTCGAGCTCGAGCGAGTCCAGGACCTGGTCCTGCATCTCGCGGGCTTCGAGACCACCGCAGATCTGGATGAATCGGTCGGCGAGCGTGGACTTGCCGTGGTCGACGTGGGCGATGATCGAAAAGTTGCGGATCCGCTGCATTAGGACCTGAGGTGGGCCTGCCGGAACGCCCGGCAAAAAATTAGCGCGGAAGTATAGCCGGGGTGCGGCTGACCAGCCTTAAAAGTTCGTTGGAATTCAGCGTGTAATGGCAAATCACGCTGCCATCGAGCAGAAGGACCGGGACCTTGAGCCCGTATTGGCGGACCAGCTCGGCGTCCGTATCCACATCGACGACAGCGACCGGCGGAATCCGCTGCTGGCGTTCGAGCGTCGCGAGCGCTTCGAGCATCTCCTCGCAGAGGTGGCAGCCCTCGCGGCTGACCACCACGAGGCCCGCCGGCAGGATCACGGGCGGCTCACTTGCGACGCGGAGGCGCCGGCGTGAGGCCCAGGCCCTGGGTGGCCGGCGCCGTAGCCGTCTTCGACGTCGACAGCGTCGACTTCACCTGGGTGGCGATGAACTGCACGGTGTTCGGCGGCACTTCGCCGACCGCCGTGACCTGGTGGCCATCGACGACGGTGGAGAACGCGGACGACGAGCCCACGCGCGCCGGACCCGGCGCCGGGGCGTCCGCCTTGCGCGGTTCGACGAAGACGGATACCGACGCGACACCATCGGTGAACACGAGATGCGCCACCGGCTCGTTCGAGCCCGGCATCGACTGCGCACCGCGGATCTGCATGCGGAAGCCCGGCGGCAGGCGCATGGCTTCCCACGGCGTCGGCAAGGCGTTCGACGCGAGCTGGCGCTCGGCGCGCAGCCAGCGGTAGTTGGACGCATCGACGGACGGCTTGAACATCGAGTCCGGAATGCGCTCCGGCAGGTCGATGTTGGAGAACAGGATCTGTTCGATGACCTTGCCCGACTGGTCGCAGAGCTGCGTCTTCAGCGGCATCGACGATTCCTCGTCGATCCACAGCCGGTAGCCGTAGCGGTATTCGTCGCGCGGCGTCAGCGCGACCACGCGGGTATTGCGGCCCGAGAGGCGCTGGCGATCGCCGCCCTGGATTTCATAGACGGTGGAATCGCCTTCGTCGAGCGACGGCAGCGCGAGCAAAGGACTATCCGGGGCGCCGCGCTCCACGAGCACTTCGCGCCGGTCGGGGAAATAGCAGGTGAGCTCGTCGCCTTCGCGGATGAACTCGCGCTCCGATCCGTCGAGCGACAGCAGCCGCTCCGACACGTTGCTGCCCTTGACGCGGTGGATGATGCGCAGCGTCTCCGCGCGATCGCCCCGCACGTGCGTGAACACGCCGACGTAGTTGCGCGTGGTGAGCGCCTTGTTCATGCGCTCGAGCCACTCTTTCGGCTCCGCGGCGAGCACGAGACCCGCGCCGAGCAGGAACGAGAGCGCGGCGAGGCGCGCGGACGTCACTCGATCAAGGCGCATCCGGTGCCTCGGCGCCCGCATCCTTCGCGGCAGTCGACTCCGGCAGCGCGGCCGATCCGTTCTCCGACCCGAGCAGGCCGAGCAGCGCCATGCGGCGCGAGATCGGGCCCGAATATTCGCTGTGCGCGACCACGTAGTTCGCGAGACTGGCGTTCTGCGCCAGGTTCGTCTGCGTGGACGGCGCCGGCGTGGTGTAGCGGTCCGGTTCGCGACCGTTCGACGACAGGGCGACACGTTCCGGCTGTACGGCGGCGCCGGCGGTCACGGCCGCGGGTTCCGGCGTGAGGACGATGCTCTGCGTCGGCGTGGCCGCGTTCTCGGCGAGCATCTCGCCCGAATCACCGCCCTGCACGCGCAGGAAAAGGATGGCAGCAGCTGCGACGCTCGCCGCGATACCGACGCCGGCCAGCGGACGCGTGAACCGCGCCCAGCGACGCGTCGACGCGCGACGCAGGACTTCGGCGGGAACCACGGCCGCCGTGCGCGCGTTGGTCGAGCCGACGTCCGCGCCGTCACCGTAGACCGGTTCCGCGGCGATGGTCGACTGGACGCGCCAGGCCACGCGGTCGTGCAGCGCAACGCCGCGCTCCGCGCGGATGGCGGCGCCGATCATGGAGTAACGGGACCATTGGGAACGCAGGGCTTCATCGCGCGACAGGCGGCGCGCGATCAACTCGCACTCGCCTCCGGGCAATTCGCCGTCGAACATCGCGGAGAGCTGGCTGTCGAGCTCTTCGTTCATACCATTTCCTCTGTACGGCCCAGGCCGCCTTCGAACACTTCACGCAGGCGTTTGTCGATCGCCTCGCGTGCTCTGAAAATCCGCGAACGCACGGTGCCGACGGGGCATTCCATGGCGGCCGCAATCTCTTCGTAACTCAGGCCATCGAGCTCGCGCAGCACGATGGCCGTCTTGAGCTCTTCAGGCAACGCATCGATCGCAGAGTTCACGATGCCGCGAATTTCTTCCGTGAGGGCCATGCCCTCCGGCGTATCGGGATCCTGGAGCTTCGTCTGCACGCCGTGCGATTCCTCGGGGTCCGTCAGGTCCAGGTCGTAGCGGATCGGACTGCGATCGCGGGACGCGAGGCTGTTCTTGGCCGTGTTGATGGCGATGCGGTACATCCAGGTGTAGAAGGCGCTGTCACCGCGAAACTGCGGCAGGGCCCGATACGCCTTGATGAAGGCTTCCTGTGCGATGTCTTCCGCTTCCGCGGGATTCCGCACGTAACGCAACACCAGCTTCACCACCTTGTGCTGGTACTTGCGCACCAGCAGGTCGAACGCGCTCTTGTCTCCGCGCTGCACGCGCTTGACGAGGACCAGGTCACTTTCTTCGGCCGTCACCGGAGCACTCCGGCGCCGAACTGGCTGAATAGACCCTGAACGCGGTCGAAAGTTTCCCCTTCCCGCGGGTCTAATCGAATGATTTTCAACGCTGCGTGACGCACTTCATACCTTGGGCCGGGATGGTAGCAGCTCCCCCCGGACGAGGTGCCGGCTGAGCCTGCGGAACGCTACCGGGTCCTGACGGCCCGCGTCGATCAGGACGACCCGGGATCCACCCGGGGTCGTGAACCAGAGCACCCACAGACCGCCGGCGCCGAGCCGGAAAGACGCGGCCGTCATCGCCGCCGGCGAGCGGCGGCGAGCCGGTCCCAGCCGCAGGCGCCATTTCCCCTCCGCCTCCCACTCGAGACCGCGCACCGCGCGTCCGCCCCGCAGCAGGACGGTGGAGCGCAGCGCCCGGAGATTCGGCAGGCCGAGGGCCAGGCAGAGCGCGACCCGGACCGCGAGGGGTCCGGTGACGCCGGCGAGCAGCGCCCCTGCACAGGCGGCCAGCCACAGCAGCCAGGCGGCGGCCAGTCGGCCCGATGGCTGGAGCTCAATTCGCCCGCAGCAGCGCGCGGCACAGCGCCGCGTGGCGCGGGTCGGAGGGGACGTCACCCGCGAGCAGATAACGCGCGATGTCGGGGTCCGGCAACTCGAGAAATTCGACGAAGGCGGCGAGTTCGTCGCTGGACGCCGTGGGCAGGTGCTCGCGCACGTAAGGCACCAGAAGCAGATCGAGCTCCTTCATGCCGCGGCGGCAGCGCCACTCGAGCTTGCGGAGATCCTCCGCCGGCAGCGGCGTGTCCAATCAGTGCTGGCGATCGACCATCATCTTCTTGATCTCGGCGATCGCCTTCGCCGGGTTGAGGTCCTTCGGACAGGCCTCGGTGCAATTCATGATGGTGTGGCAGCGATACAGGCGGAACGGATCCTCGAGCTCGTCGAGCCGCTCGCCGGTGGCTTCGTCGCGCGAGTCGATGATCCAGCGATACGCGGCGAGCAGCGCCGCGGGGCCGAGATAGCGGTCACTGTTCCACCAGTAGCTGGGGCAGGACGTCGAACAGCAGGCGCAGAGGATGCAGGCCGACGGACGGTCGATCTTCTCCTGGTCTTCCTTCGACTGCGGACGCTCGCGGTCCGGCGGCGCCGGTGTGCGCGTCTGCAGCCACGGCTTCACGGCCGCGTACTGCGCGTAGAAATTCGTGAGGTCGGGCACGAGATCCTTCACCACCGGCATGTGCGGCAGTGGATAGATCTTCACGTCGCCCTTCACCTCGTCGCAGGACTTCGTGCAGGCGAGCGTATTGGTACCGCCGATGTTCATCGCGCAGCTGCCACAGATTCCCTCGCGACAGGAACGGCGGAACGTCAGCGTCGAGTCGACCTCGTTCTTGATCTTGAGCAACGCGTCGAGAACCATGGGGCCGCAGGCATCCATGTCCACTTCGTACGTGTCCATCCGCGGGTTCTGGCCGGAGTCCGGATCGAAGCGGTAGATGACGAACTTGCGGACGCGTTTCGCACCCGCGGCCGCCTTGTGCGTCTTGCCGGCGGCCTTGTCGATCTTCGAATTGGCGGGCAGCGTCAGTTCAACCATGGGTGGGACTCATTAATAAGTGCGCGCCTTCGGCGGGATCGGCTCGACGTCCGTCGTCAGCGTGTTCATGTGCACCGGCCGGTATTCGATGCGCGTCTTGCCCGCGGCGTCGACCCAGCACAACGTGTGTTTCTGCCAGTTCGCGTCGTCGCGATTCTGGAAATCCTCGCGCGCGTGCGCGCCGCGGCTCTCGGTGCGGTTCGCGGCGCTGACGATGGTCGCCGTGGCCTGGCCGAGCAGGTTGTCGAGCTCGATGGTCTCGATGAGATCCGTGTTCCAGACGAGGCTGCGATCGTTCACGCGCACGTCCGGGAACGTCGCGAAGGTCTTCGCCAGCGCGTCGACGCCTTCCTGCAGCGTCTTGCCGGTGCGGAACACCGCGGCGTCGCGCTGCATCGTCTTCTGCATCTCGAGGCGGATCTCCGCCGTCGGGCGCGAACCCTTCGAATTGCGCAATTTGTCGAGCCGCGCCACCGCGAAATCGCCGGCGTCCTTCGCGAACGGCGCATGGCGCTGCCCGGGTTTGACGACGGTGGCGGCATGGCGGCCGGCCTCGCGGCCGAACACGACGAGATCGAGCAGCGAATTGCTGCCGAGCCGGTTCGCGCCGTGCACGCTGACGCAGGCGGCTTCGCCGACCGCCATCAGGCCCGGCACCACGCTGTCGGGGTTGCCGTCCTTGAACGTGACGACTTCGCCGTGCACGTTGCAGGGCACGCCACCCATGTTGTAGTGGACCGTGGGCAGCACCGGGATCGGATCCTTGTTCACGTCGACGCCGGCAAAGATGCGCGCGGTCTCGGCGATGCCGGGTAGTTTGGCGTGGATGGTCTCGGGGCCGAGGTGCTCGAGGTGCAGGAAGATGTGGTCCTTCTGCTTGCCGACGCCGCGGCCTTCGCGGATCTCGATGGTCATCGAGCGCGAGACGACGTCGCGCGATGCGAGGTCCTTGGCGTTCGGCGCATACCGCTCCATGAAGCGGTCGCCGTCGGAGTTCGTGAGGTAACCGCCCTCGCCGCGCGAGCCTTCGGTGATGAGGCAACCCGAGCCGTAGATGCCGGTGGGATGGAACTGCACGAACTCCATGTCCTGCATCGGCAGGCCGGCGCGCAGTGCCATGCCGCCGCCGTCACCCGTGCAGGTGTGCGCGGACGTGCAGGAGAAATACGCGCGGCCGTATCCGCCGGTCGCGAGGATCACGGTGTGGGCGCGATAGCGATGCAGCTTGCCGGTCGCCATGTCCAGGGCGACGACGCCGCGGCAGGCGCCGTTCTCCATGATGAGATCGAGCGCGAAGTACTCGATGAAGAACTCGGCGTTGTTCTTGATCGACTGCTGGTACAGCGTGTGCAGCATCGCGTGCCCGGTGCGGTCCGCCGCGGCGCAGGTGCGCTGCGCGATGCCCTTGCCGTAGTTCGTGGTCATGCCGCCGAACGGCCGCTGGTAGATGCGGCCGTCGTCGGTGCGCGAGAACGGCACGCCGTAATGTTCGAGCTCGATGACCGCGGCCGGCGCCTCCTTGCACATGAACTCGATCGCGTCCTGGTCGCCGAGCCAGTCCGAGCCCTTGATCGTGTCGTAGAAGTGGAAACGCCAGTCGTCCTCACCCATGTTGCCGAGCGCGGCGGAGATGCCGCCCTGCGCGGCCACCGTGTGGCTGCGCGTCGGGAAGACCTTCGTCAGGCAGGCGGTAGATAGCCCGGCTTCCGCCAGGCCGAGCGTCGCGCGCAAGCCCGCGCCGCCGGCACCCACGACCACGACGTCGTAGGTGTGATCGATGAATTCGTAGTCTTTGCTCATGGTGTCCGGAGAATCACGCCAGCGCCATGCGCAGGATGGCGAACAGGCCGGCCGCCGCGGCCGCGATGTGGATGAACGTCGACAGCAGCAACAGCGTGGTCTTGCCGCCCTTGCCGTGCACGTAGTCCTCGATGACCACCTGCACGCCGAGCTTCGAGTGCCAGGCCAGCGTGACGACCAGCAGCGACGCGAGCACCGCGATCCACGGCTGACCCAGCCAGCCGCGCATCGCGTCGTACGACTGCAGCTGCTTGCCGAGCAGCGAGATCGCGAACCACGCCGTCAGCGGCAGCAAGGCGACCGCCGTGACGCGCTGGACCCACCAGTGGCCGACACCGTCGCCGGCGGAACCCTTGCCGAGCACGCGGCCGAGCGGCGTGCGCAGGCTCACGGCGTCACCGCCATGGCACGGCAGCCGAACCAGACGATCAGCGCCGTCAGCACGAGCGCGGCAACGATGACCAGCGCGGCGCTGCGCCTGGCCTGCGCGCGTTCGAGACCGCGGCCGGTGTCCCAGACGAGATGGCGGATGCCGTTGCAGAAATGGAAGACGAACGCGAAGGTGAATCCGACCAGAAGTAGTTTGGCCAGCGGCGTCGACAGGCACGTCATCGCGCGTGCATAGGCTTCGGGACCCGAGGCCAGCGCCATCAGCCACCACACAAGCGCGAGGAAACCGAACGCGGCGGCGACGCCCGTGATCCGGTGCAGGATCGACAGCGACATCGTGTACATGAACTTGTACACGCCGAGATGCGGGGACAGTGGACGGGGCTGACTCAAGCGCGACTCCTAGAAATCCACGCAGCGGCCCTTGCGTTCCCAGTCGCCGTAACGCGTGGGCTCGGGTCCGGAGGGACCGCCGATCTCGGGCCGGCGCGGCGGGCCGGTTTCGGCTGCGGGTGTTGCCTGTCCGTTGATCGCCCGCACATCGCCTGCAGCAGGTGCGGGCGCGGAATTCGTGGCTTCGGGCTGGACATTCGGCACGGGCCCGAATTCTGCCAGAATCGCCCGCCCCGGACCACTCGAAACCCTTTCAAAAACAAAGATGAGCACCCTGGAAAACGTGGATCTCCGCGCGGGCGACGGCGGCCTGGGCGTACTGGCCTTCCGCGGACCCGATGCCGCGCGCTTCCTGCAGGGCCAGTTGTCGGCCGACGTGGAGAATCTCGCGTCCGGTGCGAGCACGCTGGCCGGCCTGCACAACCCGCAGGGCCGCGCGATCGCCCTGCTCACGCTGGCGCGGCTCTCGCCCGAAGACATCTTCGCGGTCCTGCCGCGCGAACTGCTCGCGACGGTGACCGGGAAACTGCGCAAGTTCGTGTTCCGCGCCAAGGTGCGCATCGAGGAGTCGACGCTGCAGCCGATCGGCGCGCCGGCCGGTGGCGATCCGCACGGCTCGTACGCATTCCGCTGGGGCGATCGCCAGCTGCTGCTGGCGGCCCGCGAGATCGAATGCGCGGGCGACGTCTCGTCGTGGCACCTCGCCGATCTGCGCCAGGGTTTCCCGCAGGTCTATGCCGCGACCAGCGAGGCGTTCGTCGCGCAGATGCTGAACCTCGACTTGTTAGGCGCGGTCGCGTTCGACAAGGGCTGTTACACCGGGCAGGAGGTCATCGCCCGCGCGCACTACCGCGGCCGCGTGAAGCGCCGGCTGCAGCGCTGGCTGAACGCCACTGGCACCGAGCTGAAACCCGGCGACACGGCGCGCGGTCCGGATGGACGCTCGCTGGCGGTCGTGCGGGTGGCGCGTGTGGAGTCGGGCCAGGAGATTCTCGCCGTCGGCGCATTCGGCCCGGCGACCGCCGCCGCCGAAACGCGGGCGCCCGGCGCCGAGGTTGCAGACACGGGCGCGACGGAGTCCGCGGTTGCGGTCGAAGGGCCGTTGCCGCTGCCCTATTCCCTGCCCGAGTAGCTAGCGGCGCGCGAACGACACCAGGATCTGCGCGTACTCCGCGGCGCGCGCCGGCGTGAGCACCGGGTGGTTGCCCTCGAACTTGTGGCCGCGCGAATTGCGCGCGCGTTCGAGCGCGCGGTTGTAGGCCGGCGCGAGCACGTCGGCATCGGAAGTCATGACCAGCACGCGCTGCGACACCTCGCCGAGGCGCGCGAGCACGTCGTAGGCCGGCTTCGCGTTCTTCGCGTCGGCTTCGGCACCGGCGTTGATCGCGTCGAAGCCGAGCTCGAGATAGTCGCGCGTGTATTCGAGCACCAGCGGCAACGTCTCGGGCGTGAGCTCGAACGACGGATCCCATTCCTTCAGCGTGCGCAGCATCACGTCGAACGCGAAGCTGCGATGGCCGCCGTCGTCGGCGAGCTTCGGCGACAACCCGCCGGTCGGGAACTGCATCTTGCGCAGCTCTTCGGGCGCGAGGCCGGGGACGCCGTCGAGCACCGCGCCGGTGACCTGCGCGGGCGAGGCTAACAACATCTCGACGGCGATCGACGCGGAGAACCGTCCGCCGACCACCGTGTACGGCACGGTGTGCAGCGAGCCGCAGGCCTCGAGCACGTCCTGCGCGTACTGCTGCACGGTCCAGTTGCGGTTCTTCTTGTGCGAGCGGCCGGTGCCGGCGATGTCGAAGGCGATGGCGCGGAAGCCGGCGCGCGCGAGATGCGGCATCAGCGCGTCATACATGCGTCCGCTGGCCGGCAGCCAGGGCAGCAGCACGATGTCGGGTCCGGCACCGCAGGCGCGGAAATGCAGCTGGCCCGTGAGCGTGTCCGCGAAGCCGAAGCGCATCGGCATGACCGCGCGATCGTGAGCAACCCCGGTTCTCTCTCTCATCCAGCCTTCCCTTGTTCGTGTTCTTGCACCGGCCGACCCGCCGGGGCGCCAAGTGTAACCGGCTTATGGAAAGTCTCTAAATCGGAATGCGGGAATCTACAGATCGATGATCTCGACGTCCTTCGCCGCGATCGAAGAACCGAGAAACCGGGCGCCGACACGCGCGAAGCGATCCGGGCTGTCGGTGGCCATCAGGACGAGATTTCCGGCGCTGGTGCCGGCGGTCGCGAGCCGCCGCACGTCGAGCTCGGCGCGCGTGGCCTTCGCCGTAGTCGCCGCCGAATCCACGACGCGGCGCATCGGTCCGAGGCGCGCCGAGATGGCGCCGGCGAGCAGCGGAAAATGCGTGCAGCCCAGCACGACCGTATCGACGCGCGCATCGAGGTGCGCGAGATAACGTTCGGTCACGGCGTCCACGGCCGCGCCCTCGCTCCAGCCCTCCTCGGCCAGTGCGACGAAGATCTGGCAGGCGATCTGCGTGACGTGCGCGCCCGGTCGCAACGCGTGGATGGCGCGCATGTAGGCGCCGCCCTGCACCGTGCCTTCCGTCGCGAGCACCGCGATGCGGCCACTCGCCGAGGCGTCGGTCGCGGCGCGGGCGCCCGGCTCGATCACGCCGATGACCGGCAATTCCGGGAATTTCGCGCGCAGCGCCGGCAGTGCCGACGCCGAAGCCGTGTTGCAGGCGACGACCAGCGCCTTGATTCCGCGCGCCACCAGCGCCTCGGCGGCACGCACCGAGTACCGCGCGACGGTCTCGGCACTCTTCGTCCCGTACGGCAGGCGCGCGGTGTCGCCGAGATACAGGAAGTCCTCGGCTGGCAGATCCACCTGCAGCGCGCGCAGCACCGTCAGGCCACCGACACCGGAATCAAAGACGCCGATGGGCGCGAGGCTGCTGCCGGCGCCGGCCACGCTCAGATCGTCTCGGGACGCATGTGCGGGAACAGCAGCACGTCGCGGATCGACGGCACGTTTGCGAAGAACATGACGAGCCGGTCGATGCCCACGCCGAGACCGGCGGTCGGCGGCATGCCGTACTCGAGCGCGCGCACGTAGTCGGCGTCGTAGTACATCGCCTCGTCGTCGCCCGCGTCCTTGCGTTCGACCTGCGCACGGAAGCGCGCGGCCTGGTCCTCGGCGTCGTTCAACTCCGAGAATCCGTTCGCCAGCTCGCGGCCCGCGAGGAAGAACTCGAAGCGGTCGGTGAGGAACGGATCCGAATCGTTGGCGCGCGACAGCGGGCTGACCTCGGCGGGATACGCATACGCGAACGTCGGCTCGTCGAACGTGTCCTCGGCAAATTTCTCGAACAGCTCGATCTGCAGCTTGCCCGCGCCGTCGCCCGGCTTGAACTTGATGCCGTGCGTCGTGCACAGCTCGCGCAGGTACGCGACATCGCGGGCGCGCGCCATGTCGAACCCGCCCGGCACGTATTTCGCCACCGCGTCGATGACGCTGATGCGCGTGAACGGCTTGCCGAGATCGTACGTCCTGCCCTGGTACTCGACGAGGCGCGAGCCGAGAACGACATCGGCGAGACCCTGCATCGCGCGCTCGATCATCACGATGAGGTCGTTGTAGTCGGCGTAGGCGACGTACAACTCGAGCATCGTGAACTCGGGGTTGTGCCGCGTGGACACACCCTCGTTGCGGAAATTGCGGTTGATCTCGTAGACGCGCTCGAAGCCGCCGACGGTGAGCCGCTTCAGGTACAGCTCCGGCGCGATGCGCAGGTACATGTCCATGTCGAGCGCGTTGTGATGCGTCTTGAACGGCCGCGCGGCCGCGCCGCCCGGGATGCTCTGCAGCATCGGCGTCTCGACTTCCATGAAACCCATCGAGTCGAGGAAGTCGCGCAGGTAACGCAGCACCTGGTTGCGGATCGTGAAGACCTTGCGGCTCTGCTCGTTGACGATGAGATCGACGTAACGCTGGCGATACCGCGTGTCGACGTCGGCCATGCCGTGCCACTTGTCGGGCAGCGGACGCAGCGACTTCGTGAGCAGGCGGACGGAATCCGCGCGAACGGACAGCTCGCCCGTCTTCGTCTTGAACAACGTGCCGGTGGCACCGAGGATGTCGCCGACGTCGAACTTCTTGAATGCTTCGTACGCCTCGCCGAGCGCGTCGCGCTGCAGGAACACCTGGATCTGGCCGGTGCGGTCCTGCAGCTTCGCGAAACTGACCTTGCCCATCACGCGCTGCGACATCATGCGGCCGGCGACGTGCAGGCGGATCGGCGGATTCGCGTCGAACCACTCGGCCGGCTTGTCGCCGTATTCGGTCTGCAGCAGCGTCGCGAGCACGTCGCGGCGGAAATCGTTGGGGAACGCGGGCGTGTGGGCGGCCTTCGCGGTCTCGCGCCACTGCGCCAGCTTCGCACGCCGTTCGGCGATGAGCTTGTTCTCGTCCTGCGTGTCCGGCTTGTTCGGAGGATTGTCCGAGTTCTGACTCACAGTCCCGCCTTCAATGATGCTTCCATGAATGGATCGAGGTGACCGTCGAGCACCTTGCCGGTGTCGCCGATCTCGACGTCGGTGCGCAGATCCTTGATGCGCGATTGATCGAGCACGTACGAGCGGATTTGGTTGCCCCAGCTCACGTCGCTCTTGGAATCCTCGAGCACCTTCGCCGCGGCATTGCGCTTGTTGAATTCCAGCTCGTAGAGCTTGGCCTTCAGCATCTTCATCGCGGTGGCGCGGTTCTTGTGCTGGCTGCGCTCGTTCTGGCACGCCACCACGATGCCGGTGGGGCCGTGCGTGAGGCGCACCGCGGACTCCGTCTTGTTCACGTGCTGGCCGCCGGCGCCGCTCGAACGGTAGACGTCCATCTTGATGTCGGCCGGGTTGAGATCGACCTTGATGTCGTCGTCGACTTCGGGCGACACGAACACGGACGCGAACGAGGTGTGGCGACGGTTGCCGGAATCGAACGGCGACTTGCGCACCAGGCGGTGCACGCCGGTCTCGGTGCGCAACCAGCCGTAGGCGTATTCGCCCTTGATCTCGACGGTGGCGCTCTTCATGCCGGCCACTTCGCCGGGGTTGCTGTCGATGACCTCGGCGTCGAAGCCGCGCTGCGCGGCCCATTTGAGGTACATGCGCAGGATCATCTGCGCCCAGTCCTGCGCCTCGGTGCCGCCCGCGCCGGCCTGGATGTCGACGAAGGCGTTGTGCGAGTCCATCTCGCCACGGAACATGCGCTTGAATTCGAGCTTGCGGACGTCGCTCTCGAGCTTCGCGGCATCGCGCTCGATCTCCTTCGCCATGCCTTCATCGTTCTCGCCCTCGGCGAGCTCGAGCAGTTCGGTGGCGGAGCTGATGGCGCCGGTGGACTTGTCCATGTCGGCGAGATCGGTGGTGAGACGCGCGCGTTCCTTGCCGAGCTCCTGCGCCTTCTCCGGCTTCTGCCAGACGGCGGGATCCTCGAGCTCGCGGCTGACTTCTTCTAGCCGCTCTTTCTTGGTGTCGTACTCAAAGAAACCCCCTCAAGGAGCTCATGCGCTCCTCCAGGTCTTTGAGTTGACGCTTCAGTTGTCCGAGTTCCAATGGCAAGGCGATTCTCCGTGGGGCGCGCACTTTACCTGAGTGCGCGCTCCATGAATATCGACAGCGGATCCGGCCGGTACGGCGGAAACGCCGGGATTTCCTTGAAGCCGGCGCGCCGGTACAGCTTCAGCGCGCCGACGCTGACATTGCCGGTCTCGAGCCGCGCCACCGGCAGCCCCTGCCCGCGCGCCCAGTCGAGCAGCTTCACCAGCATCGCCAGCGCGATGCCGCCGCCGCGCGCCTTCGGCTTGAGATACATGCGCTTCAACTCGGCCCATTGCCCGCAGTGTTTCGCCGCGCCGCAACCGACCAGTTCGCCGTCCTGCTCGACGACCAGGAACACACCCTGCGAGCCGGACAGCGCCGCCGCCAGCGTCTCGGGCGCATCGAAGTGGTTGCTCTCGGCCGGGTACAACGCGGTGTTGAACGCGTCGAGCTCGTCGATCAGCGCGCGCACCTCGGTGTCGAGCGGATTGCCGGGCCGGATGATGTAGTTAGTCGTGGTCATGCGAGGACGTGGTCGACCAGCAGCTGCAGCCGCCGCTCGCCGCGGTATTCGTTGATGTCGAGGCGGTAGACGAGCCGCACCTCGCCCTGCGGCAGCGGCGGATTCTCGTCGGCGCCCTTGAAGTTGAAGGCGATGGCGTCGAAGGCACGCGCCTCGTCGTGCGTCGTGACCCACATCTTGAGGTGTTTCTCGCCGACCACTCGGGCGTTCTTGATGGCGAAGCGGCCGTCGAAGCTCGGTTCCGGGAACGCCTGGCCCCACGGTCCGCCATCGCGCAGCGCCTGCGCGGTCTCGAGCGCGATCTCGTCGCTGGACAACTCGCCGTCGGTCTCCACGCGGTTCGCCGGGATCGCAGGATCGCGCCAGCGCGTGACCTCGGCATCGAACGCGCGCGCGAACGCATCGAGGTGTGCCTCGTCGATCGTCATGCCGGCGGCCATCGCGTGGCCGCCGAATTTCGAGATGAGCTCGGGATGACGCGCGGCGATGCCGTCGAGCACGTCGCGGATGTGGATGCCCGGCACCGAACGCGCCGAGCCGCGCAGGACGCCATCGCCCGCGCGCGCGAACGCGATCACGGGTCGGCGGATGCGGTCCTTGATGCGGCTCGCCACGAGGCCCACGACGCCCTGGTGCCAACCCGGATCGAACAGGCACACGCCGGCCCGCGCCGGTCCGGCGCCCGCGTCGCGCAGCGACTGGACGGCGGCCAGCGCCGCGCCCTGCATCTTCGCCTCGATCTCGCGCCGCTCGGCGTTCAGTGCGTCGAGTCGCGTCGCCAGCTCGATCGCTTCCGGTTCCGAATCGGCGAGCAGGCAGCGGATGCCGATCGACATGTCGTCGAGTCTCCCGGCCGCATTCAGGCGCGGGCCGATGGAGAAACCGAGATCGGCGGCCGTGAGCTCCGCGTTGCCGCGCTGAGCGATCGAAAGCAGCGCACGGATGCCGGCCACCGCGCGGCCGGCGCGGATGCGGCGGATGCCCTGCGACACGAGCACGCGATTGTTGGCGTCGAGGGGTACCAGGTCGGCGACGGTACCGAGCGCGACGAGGTCGAGGAATTCCGTTACCGGCGGCGAGACCGCGCTGCCGCGTCGCTCGAGCTCGCGGCGCACCGCGGCCATCACGTAGAACGCGACGCCGACACCGGCCAGCGCGCGCGAACCGAAGCGGCTGCCCGGCACGTTGGGATTGACGATGACGTCGGCGTCCGGCAACTCGGCGCCGGGCAGATGGTGATCGGTGATCAGTACCTGGATGCCGAGCGCGCGAGCGGCGGAGACGCCGGCATTGCTCGAGATGCCGTTGTCGACGGTGACGATCAGCGATGGCGCGCGCTCGGCGGCCAGCGCGACGATGCCGGGTGTAAGCCCGTAGCCGAACTCGAAACGGTTCGGGACGAGGAAGTCCACCGCGGCGAATCCCCAGCCGCGCAGGCAACGCACGATCAGCGCGGTGCTGGTGGCGCCATCGGCGTCGAAGTCGCCGATGACGAGGATGCGGCGCTCGCGGTGCGCGAGGATCAGCGCGACGGCCGCGTCTATCGAGTCGAGCGTGCTCACCGGGATCATGCGATCGAGCGTCAGCGCGAGCTCGCCGCGGTCGCGCACGCCGCGCGCCGCGTAGGCGCGGCACAGGACTGGGTGCAGCGTCACATCCACGATCGCGTTGTCCACCGGCGAGCGGCGTTCGATGACGAGTTCCACGCGGCGATTATGCCTTCGTCGCGGCAGCCGGGTGCGCGAGGCTCGCGAGCCAGGGACGGCGCGGCCGCCAGAAGCGCCAGCCCGCGCCGCGACCGATGCACCAGCGCCGGTCGTTCGCGCGTATGTCGAGCTCGAGCGCACCGCGGGACAGCGCGGCGCGCGCCGGCGCGAACCAGCGCGCGTCGAGCGTCGCCAGCGATTCGGCGCGCGGTCCGGACATCGGCGCGAGCTCGACGATCATCTCCGCCGCCTCGGGCAACGCGTCGAATCCATCGGGCGCGGGCGCGGCCATTCCGCCGGAGGCGCGGGCCAGCCCGACCAGGAATGGATCGGCGCCGAACACGCGCGTCGCCGCGGGTAGTTGGGCGGACGCAGACCCCGGCGGTCCGCCACCCCACAGCCACAACGTCGTGATGCGCGGCCGCCGCGCGGCCTCGCGCGCCGCGTTGAGCGGCGACGCGTGCAGCCAGAACTCGATCTCGGTGGCGAGGCGCGCGAGCTCCAGGCGGTCGGGCTCGCCCGGACGCCGCAGTGCTGGAGCGACGTCACCGCCGAGCAGCCGCGCCGGATCGACCGTCGGCGCCGCGGTCGCCGCGAGGCCGGTGAGGAAGAATCCGCGCGATCCGCCGTCGTGCAACGCATGACCCGGACCGAAATCGCGCGCGAAGGCGGCGCACCACACCGCCGCCTCGCCCGGCGCCAATCGCAGCAGCCCGCGCGGATTCAGGCGCACGTGATCGATGTGCAGATCGAGCGACACGGGCGTGGCGAACCAGGCACGGTCGGCGTCGTCCGGCGCGAGCAGGCCTCGGGCAGCCACGGCCGCGGGCGCCGTGATTGGCGCGAACGCCCGCCGCCAGTCGCCGGTGAATTCCCGGCGCGACGCGACGCGCAGCAGCCACTCGAAATTCGGCAGGACGAGCGGCGACGCCGCCTCCGCCGCGTCGGACTCCGGCTGGAGATAGAGATCGGAAAGGATCAACGTGAGCCGCCGCATGCCGGTATCGTATCGGAGCCATGCAGCTCACTCAGCAAAGCCCCGAGGGCGCGCATCTCATCCGCCGCTACGGCGCCGACTTCATCACGGTAGGAAACGAAGAGATCCGGCGCAGCTGCCTCGTGTCACCGACCGTGTTGATCCGCGACTGGCCGCCGCGATCCGTCGGCGAACTATCGGTGGAACACCTGGCCGCGATCTTCGATCTGGCGCCGGAAGTCGTGGTGCTGTCGACTGGTGCCACGCAGACGTTTCCGCGCGCGGCGCTGCGCGCGGAATTCGCGTCGCGGCGCATCGGCCTGGAGATCATGGAAGTCGGCGCTGCAAGCCGCACGTACAACGTGCTGGTGGCCGAAGAGCGGAAGGTGGTGGCGGCGGTGCTGCTGCCCTAGCCGGCGTTTTCGTCAGCGGCCGGAACCGCGAAGGGTTCCGAAAGAAAGCACAGGGGGAGAAAGTTGTTTAGCGAGGCCAATGTTTCGAAGCTGACAGACTCGATTGACTGGCGAATTTTTTCTTCTTCTGTTCGGCTTGTTCTTCTTATTACCGCGACTTCCCCGATCTCCCCTGTGCCTTCATCCGGAACCCCTCGCGTCAGCGGAGGCCCATGTCGGCATCGGGCGACATCAAAACATGTTAAATGCCGACTGACAAGCCCGGCCGGCCATGCCAACAAACGTGGCACGATTTCGGCGGCGCAGCGGTCCGGAAAAACAATTACTTAGAGACGCTTTCGGATACGAGAATTTACTCGAATTCCGTGGCGCAGCGAGAAGTCAGGCCATGCCGCCGAGCATAGGAACGAAGGCCACCGGGCCCAGCACTTCCCGATCGATGTGATCGCCGTTGCGCGTGAAGCGCATCAGCTGCTGCTGCCCTTCCGGACCGACCGGCACGATCAACCGTCCCTTGTTGCCGAGCTGCGCGAACAACGCCTCGGGCACCGCCAGCGGTGCCGCGGCGACGAGGATGCCGTCGAACGGCTTCTGCGATTTCCAGCCGACGGTGCCGTCGCCGTGTTTGGCCTTCACGTTCTTGATGCCGAGCTCTTTCAGCGTCGCCTGCGCGCGCTTCGCGAGCGGCGCGATGCGTTCGATCGAGTAGATCTTCTTCACCAGCGGCGCGAGCACCGCCGTCTGGTAGCCGCAGCCCGTGCCCACCTCGAGCACCTTGCCGATCTTGCGGCCGCCTTCGAGCAGCGCTTCCGTCATGCGCGCGACGATGTACGGCTGCGAGATCGTCTGGCTGAAACCGATCGGCAACGCGGTGTCCTCGTACGCGCGCGACGCCAGCGCCTCGTCGACGAAGATGTGGCGCGGCACGTTGCGGATGCGATCGAGCACGGCGAGATTCGTGATGCCCTGCTCCTGCAGTCGGTGCACGAGCCGGTCGCGCGTGCGCGCCGACGTCATGCCGATGCCCGCGTGGCGCCGCTCGGTCACGCGTCGGGCCCGACCCAGGTGCGCAGCTCGGCGAGCGCGGCATGATTCGTCAGGTCGACGGTCAACGGCGTGACGGAGACATAGCCCTCGCTGACTGCATGGAAGTCCGTGCCCGGCCCGGCATCCTGGCCTGCGCCCGCGGGACCGATCCAGTAGACGGGCCGGCCGCGCGGATCTTCGGCGCGGATGACCGCCTCGGCGCGATGCCGATTGCCGAGCCGCGTCACCTTGATGCCCTTCACCTGGTCGACGGGAATGTTCGGCACGTTGACGTTCAGCACCGCGCGACCGTACGGATTCGCCTGCAGCCGCTCGACGATCACGCGCGCGAAGTGCGCGCCCGTCTCGAAGTGGCGCGTGGCGTCGCCGCGCAGGCCGTCGGTGTTCAGCGAGATCGCGACCGCAGGCTTGCCGAGGAACCGGCCCTCGGTCGCCGCGGCGACCGTACCCGAATACAACACGTCGTCGCCGAGATTCGAACCGTCGTTGATGCCGGAGACGACCATGTCGGGCTCGAACGGGAACAGGCCGGAGATCGCGAGGTGCACGCAGTCGGTGGGCGTGCCCTGGACGTAGAACACGCCCGTCTCCGCCTGCGCGACGCGCAGCGGCACTTCGAGTGTCAGCGAATTGCTGGCGCCGCTGCGGTTGCGGTCCGGCGCGACGACGGTCAGCTCGCCGAGTCCCGCGAGCGCGTCGCGCAGCGCGACGATGCCGCGGGCGCGGTAACCATCGTCGTTGGATATGAGGATTCGCACCGGCGCGCAATATACTCAATGCGACTGCACGGAGGTAGCTTGAGCGGCAAACGCAACGACCCCGAAGCGCTGCTGTTTCGCGAGGCGGTGCGCGACGTCAAACCCATGTCGCCCCGCGAACGTGCAGTGCCGGCGCGCCGCAAACCGCCGGCGCGCGCGTTGTTCACGGCCGCCGATCGCGCCGCCGTGCTGGTCGAGAGCCTGCAGGGATTGGATGGCGACCTCACGGACACCGGCGACGAGATCGTCTTCCGTCGCGACGGCGTGCAGGACGGCGTGTTGCGCAAGCTCAAGCGCGGCGAGTATCGCGTCGAGGACGTCTGCGACCTGCATGGCCTGCGGGTCGATGAGGCGAAGGCGCACCTGCGTGAATTCCTCGCCGACGCGCTGGGACGCCGGCTGCGTTGCGTGCGCATCATCCACGGCAAGGGCAAGGGTTCGGGGCCGCGCGGCCCGGTACTGAAGACCGCGGTGAACCTGATCCTGCGCAAGACCGGCCCGGTCGTCGCGTTCACGTCGGCGCGCCGTGTCGATGGCGGCACCGGCGCGATCAACGTGTTGCTGTCGCCGGTTACTTCTTCCTGAACAGCGCGCGAAGACGCTCCTGCGTCGCCGGCACGCAGAACAGTTCCGCGCCGATTGCGCCGAACTCGCGTTCGCGGATCAGGGCGTGCCCGGGATTGCCGAACAGCTCGACGAGGTCGGCGCGCGCCAGCGTGCGCGTGCGCAGCATCGGTTCGCGCGGCAGCGCGGTGAATTCACGGGCGACCTCGAGCGCGCGCGGAATCACCTGCGCGGCGTCGCACAGCTCGTCGACCAGGCCGACACGCAGCGCCGTCGCCGGATCGACCAGCGCCCCGCGCGTCAGCAACTGAGCCGCGTGACCGCCGACCAGCCGGCGGAACGCGCCATGGATGACCGGCCCGGGAAAGAGACCGACCTGCACCTCGTTCAACCCCATCCTGAAATCACCGAGCGCCAGCACGCGGTAATCGCCGTGGATCGCGAGCACGGTGCCACCCGCCGGTGAATGCCCGGTCAGCGCGAACACGACCGGCACCGGACTGGTGGCGATCGCCCGTTGCGCGCGCCACAACTCGACGAACACCTGCGCGACGCCGTCCTTCGGCATCTCGAGCATCGCGCGCACGTCGAGCCCCGCGGTGAACACGCCGGCCGCACCGCTGATCACGATCGCGGCGTCGTCCTTCGCGGCGCCGACCGCTGTCGACAGCAGCTTCAGCAGCTCGAGGTTCAACGCGTTCACGGGCGGGCGCGCCAACCGCAGCTCGCGAATCCGGCCGGGGTGTTCGAGGATGTCGAGCATCAGGATTCTCCGTCGCCGGCCGCGATGATCTCGCGAAGCACGGTGGTCGCGAAACTGCCGGCGGCGAGTTCGAAGCGCAGCCGCAGGACGTCGCCCGAATACTCGCTGTGCAGTGCACCGACGCGCAGGCGCATGGCGCGGCGTTCGGCGTTCATGCGCTCGGACGCGATCACCGCGAGCGCCTCGGGAAAACGCGCGGCGACCGATTCCTCGAGCGCGCGCACGTCGCCGGTCGCCAGCGACTCGCCCTCGCCGACCAGCGGCGCGGTGGGATGCACATCGAGCGCGGCGACACGGGCCGCGAGATCGCCATCGACGGCGTCGACCGCGAACACGCTGCCGCGCCCGTCGAGATTCGCGACGTCGCCCGCGCGCAGCCGGTTCCAGCTGCCGTCGGCCACGCGTTCGCCGAGGATCGCGTTGAACACCAGGCTGCGGGCGGCGGACAACATGAACCCGGCGTCGCCACGACCGCGCGAACGAGGGCGGACACCGGCGCTGGATGCCAGGCGTTCCGCCGTTCGCATCACGTCGGCGAGATTGCCCGCGTCGCGGCCGAACCGCTGCTCGCCGAAGTAGTTGGGCACGCCGCCGGTTGCGATGCCGGCGATGCGCTCGGCGAGCGCCGCCGGATCGCAGGTCACGCCGCGCGCGACGATCTCGAAGCGATTGCCGGCCAGCGCGCCGCGCGGCAGTTTCCGCTGGTGCGCGGCCGCCGCGATCACCTCGTAGCCCTCGCCCGCCAGCCCGAGGAATTCCGCGGCGGTACGTTTGCCGCGGGGCACGGTGAAGTACTGCGTGGTCACGGCATTGCGGTCCTTCATGCCGGCGAACCCCACGTCGAAGGGTTTGCAGCCGGCGGCGCGCGCCAGCTCGCGCGCGACCCACTCGGTGTTCGCGCCGAGCTTGCGGACGTGCAGCAACGCATGCGGGCCGTCGCCGCCGGCCTCGAAGCCCAGGATTTCGTCGACGACGAAGTCCTGCGGAACCGAACGCAGCACGCCGCTGGCGAGCGGACCCCCATGGGCGAAGGGCGGCGCGAGCGCGGCGCGCCGCCAGGAATCCGGGATCACGCGCTCTCGAGCAGCACGACGGCCTGCGCCGCGAGTCCCTCGTTCCGACCGATGAACCCGAGGTGTTCGGTGGTGGTCGCCTTGATGTTCACCTGGTTCTCGGTGACGCCGAGCATCTGCGCCAGCGAGCGGCGGATCTCGAGTCGATAGGGCGAGACGCGTGGCAGTTGCGCGAGTAGCGTGATGTCGGCGTTGCCCACCTTGAGCTTGCGCACGGCCAGCATGTCCAGCACCGCCGCGACGAAGCGCCGGCTCTCGGCGCCTTTCCACATCGGATCGCTGTCCGGAAAATGCAGCCCGATGTCACCGAGCCCGGCGGCGCCGAGCATCGCGTCGCAGAGCGCGTGCAGCACCACGTCACCGTCGCTGTGCGCGACCACGCCGCGCGTGTGCGGGATGCGGATGCCGCCGAGCACCACGGAATCGCCGGGACCATAGGCATGGACATCGAAACCCGAACCGATGCGCATCAACTCTTCTCCCTCGTCTCGAGAATCGCGGCCGCGAGCGCGAGGTCGTCGGCCGTCGTGACCTTGATGTTATCCGCTCGGCCCGCGACGAGTCGCGGCCGGAAGCCGGCCCACTCGATGGCCTGCGCCTCGTCGGTCGGAATCCTGCCGGCCGCCAGCGCCGCGTCGAGCGCCCGCGCGAGATGTCCGTGGCGAAACGCCTGCGGAGTCGCCGCGCGCCACAGTCCCGCGCGCTCGATCGTCGCGTCGACCGTCGGCGGATCCGCGGCGTTCGCGGCGCGCTTCAGCGTGTCGGCCAGTGGAATCGCGAGCAGGCCACCGACCTCGTGCGCGGCCAGCTCGCGTTTCAGCGCCGCGAGATCGGCCGGCGCGAAGCACGGGCGTGCGGCATCGTGCACCAGGATCCAGTCGTCCTCGCGCGCGTGTTTCGCAAGCGCCGCCAGGCCGGCGCGCACCGAGTGCACACGCTCCGCGCCGCCCGGCGCGGTCTCGATCAATCGCGACCGGCGCGCGGCGATCGTCGGCCACGTCGCATCGCCGGGCGACACGACCACGACGATGCCGACGCAATCGGGATCGGCTTCGAAGGGCGCGAGGGAGTGTTCGATGACGGTCGACGTAAGGAGCGCGGCGTATTGCTTGGGCACGGACGACGAGAACCGGCGACCGCTGCCCGCGGCCGGAATGACGACGAAGTAGCGCACGCGCGAAGGTTAACGCGCGGCGGTCTGGGTGTGTGCGATGGGTTTGGCCG
>Ga0335075_10001020_pt1 | contig 47238 bp, 29 predicted proteins | sample Lox_Sample_24_FD_206723 | JGI IMG/M metagenome (GOLD analysis project Ga0335075, IMG submission 206723) | Soil microbial communities from Loxahatchee National Wildlife Refuge, Florida, United States - Lox_Sample_2.4 | ecosystem: Environmental > Terrestrial > Soil > Wetlands | place: USA... | reverse complement strand
TGACGACATCCTCAATCTCGTAGCCTGCGCGCGCGAACTCACCATCGAGTAGCTCGATCACCTGCGTCTGCGACGGTAGCCCGATGGCCACGGCGAGCTCCTCATCTTGAGTTGTCCGGTCGGCGGCTCTCCGTTCGCAGTGATCAAGCCGCGTGCCGGGTGAACCAGCCATTAACGATACGCCAGGAATCTGGTATCAGCCGTGATCACGGCCAGGTCAACCACCGTCACGACCGGGGCGTCCGATCCGCCGGCGCGGCAATGGCAGGATGTTGCTGTGCCACCCACGCTGCCCGGTGTCAGACCCGTTTTCAGCAGGCGGCAGGTGCTGGCCGGTGGCGCCGCTCTCGCCGTAATCGGGATGACCGCGACCGCCTGCAGTTCGCCGCCGCCACCTCCGGCGGTCGACGAACTCGAGACGGAGCTGGAGCGCGCCCGGCACGACAGCGAGCTCGCCGCGGCGGCCGCCGCGGCTGCAGCCAAGCCGATCAGTGCGGCCTTGACCGAGGTGGCCTCCGAACGGGCTCGCCACGCCGAGGCACTGACGACCGAGATCGCCCGCCTCGCCGTCAACCCGACGCCCACTTCCAGTCAGACCGCCAGCGCGACGCCGACCACGTCGGCCGCGGCCGCTCCCCCACCGACACTGTCTGACGTGATCAATTCCCTGCGCGGCTCCGCGGCCAGCGCCAGCCACCTGGCGACCACGTCGTCGGGTTACCGGGCGGGCCTGCTCGGCTCGATCGCCGCCGCGTGCACCGCCTCCTACAGCGTTGCGCTGGTGTTCGGAGGAACGGCCTCATGACATCCGCTGAGCCGTCACCCGCCAACACGCCCGCCGACTCCGCGCTGGCCGCCGCGCTGACGACCGAGCACGCGGTGATCTACGGCTACGGCATCGTGTCCGCGCACTGCGACCCCGACGTCAACACCTTGGTCTCGTTCGCGCTGAATCAGCATCGCCAGCGTCGCGACCAGGCGATCGCGATGCTCGCCGGTCGCTCGGTCACCGCTCCGGTCGCCGCCGCGGGTTACCAGTTGCCATTTCCGGTCAACAACGCAACCGACGCGACGCGCCTGGCCGCGCGGATGGAGAAGGACACCGAAGTGGCGTGGCGCGCGGTCATCGAGCAGGCGCAGGCACCGGAAGACCGCAAATTCGGCGTGACCGCGCTGACCCAGAGCGCAGTGCTGGCCGCCCGATGGAACCAGGTGCTGGGCGTCAACCCGATCACCACGGCGCTCCCGGGCGCCGACTAGTCGCCTGACACCGCGACAGTGATGTCGGTGGCCAATGCCGCGCCGACCGTCAGCTCACGGGTCTCGCCGCTGAACCGATTGCGCAGCTCGACCGTCCCGTCCGCCCAGCCGCGGCCCACCACGACGATCCATGGCACACCGAGCAGTTCGGCGTCCTTGAACTTCACTCCGGGCGAGGCCTGCCGGTCGTCGAGCAGCACTTCGATGCCCAGCCGATCCAAGTCGGCGGCCAGCGCGACTGCGCCGGTACGTGCCTCGGCGTCCTTATTGGCGATCACTAGATGCACGTCGAACGGCGCAATCTCGGACGGCCAACGTAGCCCTAGCTCGTCGTGGTGCTGCTCGGCGATCACCGCCACCAGCCGCGACACCCCGAGGCCATAGGAACCCATGGTCAGCCGCACCGGCTTGCCATCCTCGCCGAGCACGTCGACGGTGAAGGCGTCGGTGTATTTGCGCCCGAGCTGGAAGATGTGGCCGATCTCGATGCCACGCGCCGACACCAGCGGTCCCGCGCCGTCCGGAGACGGGTCGCCGTCGCGCACTTCGGCGGCCTCGATGGTGCCGTCGGCGGTGAAATCGCGGCCGGCCACCAGCCCGACGACGTGCTGCCCGAGCTTGTCGGCGCCGGTGATCCAGCTGGTGCCGTCCACCACCCGCGGGTCGACGAGATAGCGAACGCCATTGTCCTGCAACGCCTTAGGACCGATATATCCCTTCACCAGAAAGGGATACTTGGCGAAGTCGGCATCGTCGAGGAACGCGTAGTCGGCCGGTTCCAGCGCCGCGCCGAGCCGCTTGTCGTCGACGTCCCGATCGCCGGGCACCCCGACGGCCAACAGCTCCCAGTCCTCGCCCGGCTGGCGTACCTTGAGCAGGACGTTTTTCAGGGTGTCGGCGGCGGTGACGGCGCGGCCCAGGTCCGCGCCGTTGGCCCAGTCCACCAGGGTGGCGATCGTCGGCGTGTCGCCGGTGTCGTGGACGACCGCCTCGGGCAGCCCGTCAACCGGCCGCGCCTCCGGGCGGGCGGTGACGACGGCCTCGACGTTGGCGGCGTACCCGGACTCCAGGCACCGGACAAAGGTGTCCTCACCGACCGCGCTCTCGGCCAAGAACTCCTCGGAGGCGCTGCCGCCCATCGCCCCCGACACCGCCGACACGATGACGTAGCGCACCTCGAGCCGCTCGAAGATGCGCTGATAGGCCTCCCGATGTGCGTCATAGGCGACCTTGAGTCCGGCGTCGTCGACGTCGAAGGAGTACGAGTCCTTCATCACGAACTCGCGTACCCGCAGGATGCCGGCCCGCGGCCTCGCCTCGTCGCGGTATTTGATCTGGATTTGGTAGAGCACCAGCGGAAAGTCCTTGTAGGAGCTGTACTCCCCCTTCACGGTCAGCGTGAAGACTTCTTCGTGGGTGGGGGCCAGCAGATAGTCGTTTCCCCGGCGGTCCTTGACCCGGAAAATGCCGTCGCCGTATTCGGTCCACCGATTGGTCGTCTCATAGGGCGCGCGGGGCAGCAGCGCGGGAAACAGGATCTCCTGGCCGCCGATGGCGTTCATCTCTTCACGCACGACGCGTTCGATGTTGCGCAGCACCCGTAGCCCGAGGGGCAGCCAGCTGTATAGCCCGGGCGCGATGGGTCGGATGTAGCCGGCGCGGATCAACAGCTTGTGGCTGGGCACTTCGGCATCGGCGGGATCGTCGCGCAGCGTGCGCAAGAACAGCTCGGACATCCGGGTGATCACAGCGCGCAAGCCTAACCGGGTGCCTTGTCTGTCCGCCAAATTGCAGTCAGGGCTGCTATTCGGGGCAGATCACAACCCTGGACGCAATCTCGCGAAGCGGGAAGCTCTACTAGATCTCGCCGACGTCGATGGCGTGCTGGACTTCCTGGGCGTGGGCCACCTGCTTGGAGCTGTATCCGATGAGCAGGGCCACACCGCCGGTCAGGACGGCCACCCCGGCCACCCACAGCAGTCCGTATGTGTAGCCGTGGTCGAGCGCATGCAGCTGGGCGGCGTTCATGTTCTTCACCGGTCCATTGGTGCCGCCCAGGTACAACGTGCGCGACGTGATGACGGCCTGGACGACGGTGAGCACCAACGGGCCGCCGAGTTGCTGGAGCATCATCACGATTGCCGAGGTCGGCCCGATCCGGTCGAAGCCCACGTCGGTGATCGCCGAGAGCGCGAGCGGCACGATGATCATGCCGATACCGATGCCGCCGAAGGTGATCAGCGTTACCAGGGTCGGGAAGTACGGCATGCCCCGATCGAGCGTCGAGCCGTAGACCATCGCGCCCACCACCAGGACTCCGCCGCTGATCACCACGACGCGCGGCGGGAACCAGGACACCAGCTGCGAGGACGCGCCCAGGCCGATACCCATCGCGATGGTGAACGGGATGAAGCCGATGCCGGCGCGCAGTGCGCTGTACCCCATCAGCTCCTGCACGTACAGGCCGATCAGCACGGTCACGGTGAACAAGACGCCGCCGCCCAGGAAGATCGCGACAAACGTGGCGAGCCGGTTGCGGTCGAAGAACAGGTCGAGCGGGACGACGGGGTTCTCGGCGGTCCGTTCCACGATCGCGAAGGCGACGAACGCCGCCAACGCCACCACACCCGAGCCGATGGTGGTGACGGAGATCCAGCCCTTTTCGGGGCCGATCGAGAAGGCGAAGACGGCGGCGGTGCAGCCCAGGGTCGCGAGCATGGCGCCGGTCGCGTCGAGCTTCATCCGCTCCTTCACCGTTTCCCGCAGTGTGGTGCGGGAAAGGTAGATCATCACCAGCCCGATCGGCACGTTGACCAGGAACGCCAGCCGCCAGGAGACCTCGGTCAGCGCCCCGCCGACCACCAGTCCCATCACCGAGCCGACGCCGGCCATCGCGCCGAACACGGCTGTTGCCGCGTTGCGGGCCGGGCCCTTGGCGAAGGTGGTCGCGATCAGCGCCAAGCCGGTGGGAGTCGCGATAGCGGCGCCCACACCCTGCAGCAGCCGTGCGATGACCAAGGTCGGATCGTCCCAGGCGATGCCGCACAACGCCGACGCGATGGTGAACAGCGCGACGCCGACGGTGAAGGTGCGCTTGCGGCCGATGGTGTCACCGAGTCGGCCGCCGAGCAGCATCAGTCCGCCGAAGGTCAGCACGTAGGCGGTGATCACCCAGCTGCGGCCGGCGTCGGTCAGGCCGAGCTCGTTCTGGATCCTGGGCAGCGCGACGATCGCGATGGTTCCGTCCATCGTCGCCATCAACTGCATGCCGCAGATGGCGATAACCGCGGCGAAAAAGCGCCGAGTCGGCCGCCATGTCGGTTGAGACTTGGGGCCCGGGGTGGTCGTGGCGGCGGTCTTGGCTGAGTGCGCTGGGGGCATGTGAACTCCTCGCTGCGAGGGTTCAGACGTCCATTCTCGGACAGCCCGCTCTGCGTCGTTGAGAGCCGTCATAAGAACTTACCCTACAGTAATCTTAGAAATCTTTTAAGCGCCGAATGCCGCTACGGTACCGATCACGATGATCGCGGGGGGTCGAATTCCCTCCGATCGGACCTTTTCCGCTACATCAGCGAGGGTAGCCCGCAACGTGTGTTCTGCGGACGTCGTTCCCTGCTGAACCACCACCACCGGCGTTTCCGCAGGTCGGCCGCCTTTCAGCAGGACGTCGGCGAAAAGTTCGATGCGCTCGACCGCCATCAGCAAAACGATGGTGCCGGACATCGCTGCTATTGCGTCCCAATTCACTAACGATTCGGGGTGCGCTGGCGCAAGGTGGCCGCTGACCACTACGAACTCATGATTAAGACCCCGATGGGTGACCGGGACACCGGCCGACGCGGGAACCGCTATGGCACTCGTCACACCCGGCACAACCGTCACCGGAATGCCCGCCTCGACGCACGCCAGTACTTCCTCATATCCGCGGGCGAACACGAATGGATCGCCCCCTTTGAGGCGCACCACAAACCGGCCCGCCCGGGCCCGGTCGATCATGACGTCGTTGATCGCGTCCTGGGCCATCGCGCGCCCGTAGGGAATCTTGGCGGCGTCGATCACCTCGACATGCGGGGGCAGCTCCGCGAGCAGCTCCGGTGGCGCCAGCCGATCGGCGACGACGACGTCGGCCTGGGCGAGCAGCCGCCGGCCACGAACCGTGATCAGTTCCGGATCCCCCGGTCCCCCACCGATCAGCGCCACCCCACCGCGGACGACGTCGTCGGTCACAGAGCCTTCGGTGATTGCGCCCCGCTGCAGCGCCTCGCGGATCGCCGAGCGGATCGCCGCCGAACGACGGTGCTCACCTCCGGCCAGGACTCCCACCGACAGTCCCGCGTATTCGAAAGACGCCGGTGTCACCGCGCTGCCCTCGACCGCAATGTCGGCGCGGACGCAGAAGATTCGGTGCCGGTCGGCCTCGGCGACCACCGCGGCGTTCACCTGCGCATCGTCGGTGGCCGCGATCGCATACCAGGCGCCCGCCAGGTCGCCGTCGCGATACTCGCGCAGTGACAAGGTAATTCGGCTCGCCGTCGCCGTCGCCTCGACAGCGGGAGTCGCGGAACGCGCGATGACGTGCACGTCCGCGCCGCTGGCGATGAGCAGCGGCAGTCGGCGCTGAGCGACGTTGCCGCCGCCGACCAGGACAACCTTCCTGCCGGCCAGCCGCAAGCCGGCCAGGTAAGGGCTCTCCGGCGTCGTCACTGCCTAGCCGTACGTGTGGCTGGCTTGAGCATCGGAACGTGCGGAACGCCGTCGTCGACGAAATCGTCGCCGTCGCGGATGAATCCGTGCTGTGCGTACATGTCCGTCAGGTAGATCTGCGCATCGATCCGGCAGGGATAGTCGCCCACCTCGGCGAGCGCGGCGCGCAACAGCCGGGTGGTGTGCCCCTGGCCCCGCGCGCTGCGTTCGGTGCACAGCCGGCCGAGACGGAATGCCTTCTGCCCGCCCGCGTGCTCCTCCATCAGCCGCAGCGTGCAGATCACTTCGCCGTCGGAAGCTTCCAGCCAGAAGTGCCGGGTTTCAGCGAGCAGATCGCGCCCGTCCAACTCCGGATACGGGCGGGCTTGCTCCACGACGAACACCTCGACTCGCAATTTGAGCAGCGCGTAAAGCGAAGGCACGTCAAGGTCTTTGGCCCACGCGCGGTGCAAAGTCGCCGTCATGGTGCGCCCGCCGCGCCCGGCGACGATGCTTGCCGCGACGCGGCCTGAGGAGGAGGCGGGCAATCGGGCTGCAGCCCCAACGCCTTGGCGGTCCACGACGACACCTCTTCGAACAGCGCCGGCTCATCGGAGAGGGCAGCTCCCAACGACGGCACCATGTCTTTCAGGGTAGGCAGCCACGCCTGATACCGGTCGGGAAAGCAGCGCCGCAACACACCGAGCATCGCCGAGACCGCGATCGACGCCCCCGGCGATGCTCCCAGCAGGCCGACGATGCTGCCGTCGGCGGCGCCCAGCACCGTGGTGTCGAATTCCAGCGTCCCACCTCCGCGTTTGGCGGGCCGGATCACTTGTACGCGTTGACCGGCCATCGTCAGCTCCCAGTCGGAACCCTCAGCGCTGGGCACGAATTCGCGCAAGGCGCCGACGCGCGCGGGCTGCGTCAGCAGCAGCTGGCCGATCAGGTAGTTGAGCAGTTGCATCTGCGTGACTCCGACGCCGATCATGGTCGCCACGTTGCCCGGCGTGACAGACCGTGGCAGATCGCTGACATGGCCGTGTTTGAGGAACTTCGGCGACCAACCGGCGAACGGGCCGAACAGCAGCCACTGTTTGCCGTTGACGATCCGCGCATCCAGATGCGCCGCTGTCATCGCCGGCGCGCCGACCGCCGGTAGGCCGTAAACCTTGGCCCGGTGCTCAGCGGCGATCGCGGGATTGCCACTGCGCAAGAACTTTCCGGCGATCGGAAAGCCACCGAATCCCTTGACTTCGGGGATGCCGGACTTCTGCAAGAGCCGCAGCGCCTGTCCGCCGGCGCCGACGAAGACGAATTTTGCGTTCAGCTTTCGGTTTTCAGCGGTGCGGCGATTGCGGACCGTCAGTGTCCAGCTGCCGTCGCGCTGGCGAGACAGGTTGCGCACCTCGTTACCGAACAACGCGCTCGTCCCGTTGCGCACGCCGTAGCCGATGAGCTGTCGGCACAGAGCACCGAAGTCCACGTCGGTGCCGTCGGCGGCCCAATCGAGCGCCAGGGGTGCCGAAGACCCAGCGAAGTCGCGCTTGGCGGCCATCAACGGCAGTCTGCGGGCGAATTCGTCGGCATCGTCGATCCATTCGGTGCGGGCGAACAGCGGATTACCCGCCAGCGCCTGCCGTCGGCGGCGCAGATAGTCGACGCGCTCTGCGCCCTGCACGAAGCTCACATGGGGAACCGGGCTGAGGAAGCCGCGCACGTCGGAGAGCATGCCGTTGCACGCCGCGTAGGACCAGAACTGGCGGGTGACCTGAAATTGCTCGTTGACGCGCACCGCTTTGCTGACGTCGATCGAGCCGCCCGGCTGCTGCGGTGTGTAAAACAGCTCGCAGAGCCCGGAATGCCCGGTGCCGGCGTTGTTCCAGGCGCCGCTGCTCTCGGCGCCGGCAGCGTCGAGACGCTCGACCAGGGTGATCGACCAGTCGGGTTCCAGCCGCCGCAGCAGCGCCCCCAGGGTGGCGCTCATGATCCCGGCCCCGATCAACACGGCGTCGGCTTTTGCCGTACCTGACACCTCGCCAGGCTATCGCTGACCAGCGCGCCAGACTCGGCAGGACCTTCGACGCTTTAAGCTGGCGAACGTGACTGGCTGGCAGCCCGACGTGCTACCCGGCTTCTGGCAACTCACCATCCCGCTGGGTGAGGATCCCGACGGCGAGGGCGACGTCGTCGCGACACTGTTACGTGGTGGCGAGACAGCCGACGCCACCAAGGCCGGCCACGCCGTCCTGGCCGTGCACGGATACACCGACTACTTCTTCCACACCGAGCTGGCTGACCACTTCACGGACCGCGGCTTCGCGTTCTACGCGCTCGACTTGCACAAATGTGGGCGGTCGTGGCGGACCGGCCAAACCCCGCACTTCACCACCGACCTCGCCCGCTACGACGCCGAGCTCGACCGGGCGCTGGCCGTCATCCGCGAGCAGACGGGTTCGGCACGCGTCTTGGTGTATGGCCATTCCGCCGGCGGATTGATCGTGTCGCTGTGGTTGGACCGGTTGCGCCGCCGCGGCGCGACCACAGGTGCGGGCGTCACCGGACTCGTGCTCAACAGCCCATTTCTGGATCTGCCCGGGCCCGGGGTGCTGCGCTGGCCGACTACGGCAGCGCTGATCGCCGCGATCGCGCGAGCCGGTGACAAACGGGTAGCCCGGGCCCCGGGCGACGGTGATGGTGGTTATGGCGCCAGCCTGCACCGCGATTACCACGGCGAGTTCGACTACAACCTGCAGTGGAAACCGTTGGGCGGCTTCCCCGTTACGTTCGGCTGGCTGCGTGCGGTCCGACGTGGCCAGGCGCGGCTGCATCGCGGGCTCGACGTCGGCGTGCCGAATTTGATCCTGCGATCAGATCACAGCGTGACCGAGAGCGCGGACCCCGTCGCCCTGCAATGCGGCGACGCCGTGCTCAACGTGGCACATATCGCTCGCTGGTCCGGCTGCATCGGCAACCGCAGCACGATCGTGCCGGTGACCGACGCCAAGCACGACGTGTTCCTGTCGATGCCCCAGCCGCGACAAGTGGCCTACCGACAGTTGGACATCTGGCTGAACAACTACCTCGGGGCCGACTCTAACGTCTCGACCGGGAACGGCTGAGGGGCGACGGGTGGAAAGCTACGACCTCGCGATCATCGGAACCGGTTCGGGCAACAGCATTCTCGATCACCGCTACGCCCGTAAACGCGTAGCGATCTGCGAACAGGGAACATTCGGCGGGACCTGCCTCAACGTCGGGTGCATTCCCACCAAAATGTTCGTCTACGTCGCCGAGGTCGCCGAGACGATCCGCACCGCGGCCCGCTACGGCGTCGACGCCCGCATTGATCGAGTGCGTTGGGACGACATCGTCTCGCGGGTCTTCGGGCGCATCGACCCGATCGCGATCAGCGGCGAAGATTACCGGCGGACCTCCCCCAACGTCGACGTCTACGACCGGCACACCCGCTTCGGGCCGGTCCAGCCCGACGGTCGCTATCTGCTGCGCACCGAAGGCGGCGACGAGTTCACCGCCGAGCAAGTGGTGATCGCTGCGGGCGCGCGACCGGTGATCCCGCCCGCCATCCTCGAGTGCGGGGTGCACTACTACACCAGCGACAACATCATGCGGATACCGGAGTTGCCCGAACACCTCGTCATCGTCGGGGGTGGTTTCGTCGCAGCCGAATTCGCGCACATCTTCTCCGCGCTCGGCGTCCGGATCACCTTGGTGATCCGCGGCGGCGCACTGCTGCGGCACCTGGATGACACACTGTGCGAACGGTTCACCCACATCGCCTCGACCAAATGGGAACTGCGCACTCGCCGTAATGTCGTCGGCTCGCATCAGGACGGCTCCACAATCGTGCTGGAACTCGACGACGGTTCGACGCTGCGCACCGACGCCCTGCTGGTGGCCACCGGCCGGGCCCCCAACGGCGATCAGCTGGACGCCGAGCAGGCCGGCATCGAGCTCGACGACGGACGCGTCATCGTCGATGAGCACCAAAGAACTTCGGCGCGTGGCATTTTCGCGCTCGGCGACGTGTCGTCGCCGTATGAGCTCAAGCACGTAGCCAACCACGAAGCACGCATCGTGCAACAGAATCTGCTCTGCGATTGGGATGACACCGACGCGATGGCCACCACCGACCACCGCTTCGTTCCCGCGGCGGTGTTCACCGATCCGCAGATCGCCACCGTCGGATTGACCGAGAATGAAGCTGTTGCAAAGGGTTTCGACGTGTCGTGCACTATCCAGGACTACGGCGGCGTCGCATACGGCTGGGCGATGGAAGAGACCACGGGCATCGTCAAGCTCGTCGGCGACCACGGGACCGGGCGACTCCTCGGCGCGCACATCATGGGACACCAGGCCTCGTCGATCATCCAGCCGCTGATCCAGGCAATGAGCTTCGGGCTGCCTACCCGGCAGATGGCCCGCGGCCAGTACTGGATTCACCCGGCGCTGCCGGAGGTCGTCGAGAACGCGCTACTTGACCTGTCCTGACGCGTCGTCCTGCTGGCACTGGGGGCACATGCCGTGCAAAGTGAGCCCGGCGCGTTCGGACAGCGTGAACGAGCTGCCCGCTATCGCATGCTCTAGTGCGGAGGCCAGCTGTCCGGCGGGGACCTCGATGATCGAGCCGCATCGCGTGCACACCGCGTGATGGTGTGGGTTTTCGGCCACGCCATAGGTGGTGACCCCGCCCTCGAGGGCCAGCGCGTGTAGCACACCGTGATCGACCAGTGTGGTCACCGTGCGATAGACGGTCGCGAGGTCCGGCGGCTCCTCTTCGGTGGGCAGATATTCGCGCAGTCGCTGGGCGATCTCGGCGACGGACAGATGCGTGTTGACCGATTCGAGCACCGCCAAGACCGCGATCCGGGATGCCATCCGGCGGAGCCCATGAGCCCGCAGCAGTTCACCGATCCGCTCGATGACGGCCGGATCCAACGGCGCGGGCTTGGCCACCCATCCAGTATGCGCGCCGCGGCTGCCAGACTGGCCGTCATGGCGAGTATGTCTCGCGGCGATCCGCCGCGTTCGATCTCCGACGTGCTGCCCGCCGCGGCTGCGCTGCTTGCTGACGAGGTGCGCCGCGTCGCGGTCGTACTGGTGGACGGGATGGGCTGGCACTTGCTTCCGGCGCTGGCCGACGATGCACCGCTGCTGGCCTCGGTGCTGGCCGGTGATGCCGGGCGGCTGGACGAACTAGCCTGCACCTTCCCGTCCACCACACCGACCAGCCTGGCGTCGCTGACCACCGGGGCCATGCCGGGCGAGCACGGGATCCTCGGCTTTACCGTGAAGCTGCCCGACTCCGACCAGGTGCTCAACCACATCTTCTGGCGTGACGATCCCCCGGCGGCCCAATGGCAGCCCGTCCCAACGTGGTTCGAGCGGCTGCGACAGGCCGGTGTCGACGCCCGGGCCGTACTGCCCGCGGCGTTCCTCGGCAGCGGCCTCACCGAAGCGGCGTACCGGGGCGCGCAGCTTTGCGCTGCCAGCCACGACGACGACTACGCGCAACTGGTTGTCAACGAGTTGCGCGCCGCACCTGGATTGGTCTACGCCTACACCGCCGCACTCGATACCGCGGCACACGTGTTCGGCGTCACGTCACCCGAGTGGCATGCCGCGGCCGCCCACGTCGATGCGCTGCTGACCCGACTGGTCGAGGCGCTGCCGCCGGATGCCGCGCTGCTGATCACCGCCGACCACGGCGGCCTGAACGTACCGGCGCACGAGCGGATCGACCTGGATGCCGATCCGCGGTTGAGCGCGGGTGTGCGCGCCGTCGCCGGCGATCCACGGGTGCGCTACCTGTACACCGAGCCGGGCGCGGCACCGGACGTGACCGCCGCCTGGAGCGAGCTGCTCGACGGACGGGCCGAAGTGCGCAGCCGCGACGACGCGGTCGCCGCCGGACTGTTCGGATCGGTCCGCCCCGAGCACCTGCCCCGCATCGGCGATGTCGTCGTCACCTGCACCGGTGATACGGCGGTGCTGGCCACCGCTCACGAGCCGCCCGAGGTGGCTCAACTCGTCGGCTTCCACGGCGCGGCCGACCCGGTCGAGATGGCGATTCCACTGATCAGTTTTCGGGGTTGATTCGGCCAGCGCTTAGCCGCCCCAGATCGGATACGACGACGCCGCAGCGGCATCACCGCTGGCATAACTGATACCGGCCTCACTCACGCCTACGCCCGAGCGGCCCAACTCTTCGGCTCCCTGCGTGACCACGGCAGCGTGTTGGTTGCCGGCAACGCTGAATCCTGCGGCGGTTTGTAACGACACCGGATCAACGGCCGCCGGTACCACCGCGGTAATTAATGGCGCCGCAGCAGCCTGCGCCGCCGCCAACCGCGCGGTCAGGGCGTCCACCGCGGCGCCGGCCCCGGCCAAACCTTCAGGAACCACCCGTAACGTCATCTCAGTCACCCCTGACGATGAGCGCGTGAACCCGACCTTGCGCGAAGGGTAGCTCCGGGGCTCGCTTGACGCGGATGATTGGCGAAACTTGTTGCAGGTTTTTCGCATGTGCGGATGCGCTGCTGCGCGATACTGAATCGATGGTGGACGCGTCGCGCACCGGTCGAGATGGGCTAGTGAGGACATGAGCCCCAAGTCGGATGTCGGCGACGCACTCCCGCTGCAACGTTCTCGCGGCGGCGAATCATCCGCGTTGCGACTAAGCGATGTTGGCAAAGCCTACGGTTCCGGGCCCACAAGGGTGGTCGCTCTGGATCAGGTGAACCTGGAAGTCCAAGCCGGCGAATTTGTAGTGCTGCTCGGCCCATCGGGATCAGGAAAGACGACGCTGCTCAACATCATCGGCGGAATCGAGCAGCCATCCAATGGAGTGGTCGAGATCAACCGCCACGATATCGGGAGGCTCAGCCGGAAACTGCGAACGCGATATCGCCGCGAACACGTGGGCTTTGTCTTCCAATTCTTCAACCTGGTGCCCACATTGACGGCACTCGAGAACGTCGAGATCCTTGCCGAATTGACCGGACCCGATGCGCAATCCCGGAGTCGTACCGCATTGGAACGAGTGGGCGTCGGTGACGTCGCCGACCGCTTTCCCGCACAACTTTCCGGGGGCCAGCAGCAGCGAGTGGCGGTCGCCCGGGCGATCGTCAAGCAGCCCTCTCTCTTGCTCTGTGATGAGCCAACCGGAAGCCTCGATTTGGTCACCGGCCAACAGGTCTTGGCCGCATTGAGCGACTTGGCTCGAAACGCTCGGCAGACCGTCATCGTGGTGACTCACAACTCCGAGATCGCACGCATGGCGGATCGAGTGCTTTGGCTGCATTCGGGCGCGATCAGCAAGTCAGAGATCATCGAGAACCCCGCGGACGCATCGGAATTAGACTGGTGAGCCGTGCATTACGTCGCAAAGTGCGTCGCGACGTGTGGCGGGAACGATGGCGCTTCGCGGCGATTGCCACAGTGATGGCCATCGGCGTGGCGGTATTCATCGGCGCCACCGACAGCTACCGAAATCTCGACCAATCATTCAACCGGACCTACATCACTCAGCGGCTGCCGGACGCAATCGTGACCGGGCCCGGTGTCGCCGGACTGCGCGACACCGTGGCCAACATGCCAGGCAGGCCGCTGGTCGATGTCCGCCATCAAGCCGACGTCGGCATGCGGCTGAACGGACACGCGCTGTACGGCCGCGCTGTCGGCGTACCGGATTCCGGGCAGCCGACCGTGTCGCTGTTAGACATACGGACGGGCGCCCTGCCCGGCAGCGGGCAGCTGGTTGTCGAGCAGCACGTCGCCGATCACTACTACCTCCATCCCGGGGATACCGTCGAACTATTGGGATCGCAAGGCTGGCGGCGCTTTACGGTCGCGGGGTCGGCTTTGTCCACCGAATACCTGTGGCCCGCACGCTCCCCCCAGGAGGTCCTTACCACGCCTGAGGATTTCGGCGTGGTGTTCCTGCCCGACAATGAACTGACAAGTTCACTGCCGGATGCGAGCGAACAGATCGCCGTTTACGCGCGTGACCGCACCGCGGCAGACGCGCTGACAGCTGCCACCGGCGAGCTTGCGCGCAACGCCGGGTTGCAGTTCGTCCCCTACGAGGATCAGGCCTCATATCACACCCTGCGGGACGACGTCGCACAGTTCGGCAGCCTCGCCGCACTCATACCCTTCCTGTTCCTCGCGGCCGTCGTACTCGGCACCTATGTGTTGCTGTCACGGAATGTTGCAGCTCAGCGCGCCATCATCGGAACCCTGATCGCCAATGGGCTTTCGGCGGGCGCGGTGCGTCGACACTACCTGGGATACGGCGTTGCCTGCGCCGTGGTGGGAACGCTACCGGGGTTAGTCGGCGGCTATTTCCTGGGACAGTGGATCACGACCAAGTACACGGAGGCCATCGCGTTGCCGATGCGCCTCACCTCGATGCATCCACTCACCTACCTGCTCGCTGCTGTCGCCGCCGTCGGTGTCGCGCTGCTGGCCGCGATGGCGCCGGCCCATGCCGCGGCCAGAATGCAGCCCGCGGAAGCCATGCGCGTGGCTCCGCCTTTAGATCGCGGCCGCCGCAGCATCGTCGAGCGCCTGGTCCCGGTGCTCGCGAACATCCCTGCGCGGTGGCGGATGATGCTGCGGGCAATCCTGCGGAACCGTCGGCGCACAGTGTTCACCGCGGTCGGGGTCGCGGCGTCGGTCATCTTGGTGATGGTGTTCGCCGGCATGCGTGACACTCTCCCGGGGACGGTCGACAGGCAGTTTGGGCAGATCGAGCGGCAGGATGGTGAACTCGTGGTTTCGGGCTCAGCCGACGCGGTCGTGAACCAGCTGCACTCAGACCACGACATCGCCGTGGCCGAGGCCTACAGCGCCTACGGAGCCACGGTGACCGCCGGCAGGCACCGATATCAAACCATGCTTATCGGGCTGGCCCCGCAGAGCCAAATGCACATGTTCCCAACGGAATCGGGAGCCGATCAGCTGCCCGGCGATGGGGTCCTACTCGGGGTAGGCCTGCGCGACCTACTGTCTGTGTCCCTGGGTGACCACATCGATGTCGTGATGCCGCAATCGGGGCTCCGATTGACCGAGCGGGTGGCGGGATTCGTGGACGAACCGTTCTCACCGGTGGTGTACATCTCGATGGACCGCCTTCGGGCAGAAGCCGGTGCGCTTCCCGTCAACGGCGTGCTGGTCAAGCTCAAACCCGGAACTGACGCGCGCGCCGTCGGCGACCGGATAGCGAAGATAGTGGGGGTGGTGGCCTACCGGTCGACGACATCGTTGGCATCGACCATGCGGGATGCGTTCAGCCTTTACGACACCCTTGTCGGCATCATGTTCGTCTTCGCAGGCGTCATGGCGGCCCTGATGCTCTACAACGCGATGTCTGCCAACATATCCGAGCGGCTCGGCGAACTCGGCGCACTGCATGCGGGGGGGATGGGCGCCGGGATGCTCTCCCGATTGATCGCAGCCGAAAACTTCAGCCTCGCCGTGATCGCCATTCCATTCGGTGTGGTGGGCGGTGTGCTGCTCGCTGATCGCCTGCTATCCACCTATCACAGTCTCGGCTACCACCTGCGACTCGAGATGCAGCCGACGACACCCGTGATGGTGGCGTGCGGCATTCTGGTCGCCGCCGCAGTTGTCCAAATACCTGTTGTGCGCCGGATTCACGGCATCGACCTGGCGCGCATCGTTCGACAACGGGCACTCTGATATCGGTTATTTCCCAACCAGTTCCGAAACAGAAACCCATACCGGCGGTTGCGGGTCGATCAATATCGCCGGCCCCATTGCTGAGGTGAAATCCGACCACAACCGGGTCGCACGGACGAACCGCTGCGTGATCAGGGTACGGCCACGGTCGATCGACTCAATGAAGTCAGCTGCCGCGAGCCGAACCGCGTCCGGCCAAAGCTCGTTTCGCACTTCCAATGTGGTCGGTTCGAAGTCGATCCCGACAGATTCCGCGATCTGCAGCGCGCTAGCTTCCACCCGCGGACGCGGATACCACCGAGTCGACCCATGGGTGTGGGCAAGGACCAATTCCCCGGCATCGGACCCAACCGTGATCGTGTGCGTCAGCCGAGCGTGGTTGTCGGGGTCACTGGCGCACAGTTCGTTTTGGATTAGCAGGTCGACGGTCACGTCGCCGAGCACAATGCGACCGGCGACGAACGAGCTCACGGTGCTTTGCGCGCTATCGGCGCGCACTGGCACCATGATCCGCGCTGGTGTCAGCGGGCCGACGACGACGCTGAGAATGGTGAACATGGGGTAAGAGACATGGATCGACGAGCGGGCGTGAACGTAGCTAATCCGCGCGACCTTGTCGAGAGACTTCGCAGCGCCGATGAATTGGCGTACCGACGCGATGCGGCTGTAGAAGTCGTTCACGGCGTATACCGTCGAATTCGCCTTAGCCACGCGCAGTAGCGACAGGATCTCGTCGGCATGGACCGGTTGCTCCTGCATCACGTGGATGCCACGCTCGAGCAACTGCTCGCAGATCTGATTACCTTCTCCCCCGACCACGCCCGAGCGCACCACCACGAATGCGACGTCGACGGGTGGGAGGCAACCCACATTGGTATACAGCGAGACACCGAGCCGGTCGGCCAGCTCAGCCGACGCCGGTGAGCCCCTGGACAGCAACCCGACCAACTCGACCGGTGAATGCGGTGCCGCCAGCGCCTCGGCGTAGACGGCGCCGAATGTCGCTCCAACGACAATCGCCCGCGGGCGCTGATCCGCAATCACAGCGAGCCTTCCTCGATCATCACGGAGTCATCGACCAACGACACCTCCGACTCGGGTACGGCTTCGGTCACACACTGCAGTGTCCGCCACGGCTCATCGATGCTCCAGAACGGCCGGATGCCCGCCGGCATCTCCGCGATGCGTTGGGCTGCGCAGGCGGCCACCGCTCCGGTGACCCGATAGCTGTCTGGGCAGGTGAACGCAACGGTCGTCGAGCCGAACCTGCCGACAATCGAGAAGTACGGTCGACGGCCGAACAGGTCCAGTTTGGCCGCCGCCAGCACATCACTCAGGCCGGCCTGGCTGCGCGGCCGTTCATCGTCGACCGCCAGCAGTTGCATCGCCCGCATGGTGTGTACGCCTTCGAATACGTTCATCCAGAGGATATTTCTGATGTCGAAATGCGCCGCAACCGCTATGGTTTCGGCATCCAGGTGCGGGTGCACTGTGACCGAGTCCGGGAAGTACTGTGACGGAGCTGGTTTGCACTCATCACGGCTGACGCGCTGAATCATGCCGTCGCGCAGTCCAGCGCCCGGGTGGCTGTGGGTGTCGTGCAAGCTGGCGACATACTCAAGCACCGACGCCGTCGTCAGATGCTGCAATCCACCACACCAGACGGTAACGCTATCGATATTCTCGGAGCGGCTCAGTGCAAGCAGACGCAGCACCAATCCGGAAACGCCGGGCTGCACACCTGCTTGCAGCACAACGGGAACGCCCGTGCCCGCCGCCGCAAGCCGGTCTAGCAGCGCATCGTCACCGCCCGGGTCCACGTACGGCACCCCGGCGCTGATAGCGACGGCGGCGACCTGTGCGCTGAACCGTCGTGACGGTCCGGCACAGTTGATCACGACATCGCACTGCGTAACCGCGGCGGTGACGGCTGAAGTATCGGCAACGTCGAGCGGTGCTATCTCAACATGGGCTTGGATACCCGAGGCCGCCTCGCGCAGCCGTGCCTCGTCGCGGCCGGCAATCACAAGGGACACGTCGCCGCGCCGCGTAAGAACGTCGAGGCAGCTTGCCCCGACCGCGCCGGTGCTGCCGAACAGCAACACATTTTTCATGTGGTTCCGGTCCAGGAAGCCACCAACAACTTGGCGACGGATTGTGCGTTTTCACCTGTCAGACAGTCGAAATGGTTGCCGTCGATGTCGCTGATGGTCAACTCGCCCAGGCAGTAGTCCGCCCAGAACGCAGTCATGTCTTCCTGCAGCGTTGGCAGGAAATGGATGTCGCCTCGTTGCCGGAGGAAGTGGATGTCGCCCAGGAACGGCTCCGCCGCACCATGCGCCACCGCCCGCAGGCTATGCACGAAGACAGACCGCAGTTCGGTGAGCGATCCGACCTCCCACGACTCACCCAGGACGCCCGATTCCGCCAACAGCTCAAGACGTGGTTTCCCGGCTTCCGCGCTCCGCTCGAGGCAGGCCGCTAGCGCCGGTTCGGCAACACTGCGCAGGGCGCCGGCCGGAATCACGTCGACATACCGGGCCCTGGCACGCGTGAACGCACCGCGGACCGCATCGTCGTCAACCTGCATCCCGAGCGCGGTGGGCGAGACACCCATGATCTGCGCGAAGCAGTAGTCGAGAACATCATCGTCTTCGACGTCCATCGGCACACGGTAGGAGCTGACCACGGTCACGGTGCCGACGTCGATGCCGGCCTCTTCCAAACACTTTGCAATCTCGGCCGACAGCAAGCCGCCCATGCAGTACCCGAGTAGATGAACCTTACTGGGCGCCAAAGCGACAATCGATTCGCTGTAGCGTGCCGCCAACGTGGTGAACAGCTCCGCAGGCGGGATCTGGGAGTAGCCGTCTCCGGGCACCCTGCACAGTCCGTACAGGTCGGGCACTCTGTCCCCGGCCGCTCTTAGGTGCGGGACCACTTGCTCGTAGGGCGCCAGTCCCCCGCTTCCGTCGTGCACACAGATCGCGATCTCGGTGGCTGAGGTAAAGCCCTGTCCCGTGCCGAGATACACCAGCGGCGAGTTGACGCGCCCGCCAGCGAGGCCGCGCACGCTCGCAACGGAACCCGCCGCACGCACCGCCTCGGCGGCTCCGGCCAGGGTGGGATTGGAGACCATCGCACGGAGCAGATCGTCCCAGGCTTGCCCCGCGGCTTGGTCGATCTCGCGGCGAATCCGGCCGATCGCCTGGGCCATCAGCAGCGAGTCACCGCCCAGCGCGAAAAAGTCCGATGTAGGGGACAACGATTCGGATAACTGAAGCCCGAGCACAGCAGCCCAAATCACAGCGATGCGGGCCTGCATCGCGTCCAACCCGCCCGACTGCCCGTTGGTGTCGCTGCCGCGGACACGGGCCGCGGAACGAATTGACTCGAGTTCGGCTGCCACCACAGCGCGGTCGATCTTGCCGTTGGCCGTCATCGGCAGTGTCGGCAGGCAGATGACCTGTTGTGGCACCATGTAACTCGGCAACAACTGCCGCGCTTGCTCAGTTACCTCGCAGGGCCGCAGTGAATGCGCGGTAGACGCGGAATCGCACCAGAACACATGCTGGCCCAGCAACGACAGCGGATGATCCTGCGGCGGGAAACTTTGCACTTCGCCGAACGGTGATCGCCCGAGGGCGTTATGCCACTGCGCATAGGTGAGAAACGCCGAGTTCGTTCCCGCACGTGCGTCAGTGAACCCGTGCAGACCCTCCTTGAATTCCATCGAGATCATCAACGGGTGGTTGACGGCGGTGGCGTCGACGAAGACCAACGATCCACCAGGCGCCAGTAATCGATCCAGCATGCCGAGCGTGTCGTCGATGTTGAGCGCGTTGTGCAACACGTTGGCGCAGACGACGACGTCGAACGAGCACCGGGAAAAGCCCTGCTCGGCTGGAGGTCGATTGATGTCGAATAGCCGATAGTCGATGAAGTCGTGATCGGCGAACATCTCCCGTGCCTGGGCGAGGAAGAAGGTCGAAACGTCGGTGAACGTGTATTCCGCATCACAGGAGGCAAGCGCGGCAACCAGACCCGCGCTGGTGCCACCAACACCGGCTCCGATCTCCAAGACCCGCAGCGGTCGCCGTGGAGTTGCCCGGTCGGCGCGTGCAGCAACGCCGGACACCACCAGCTGGTTGGTATATCTGCTGACCAGATTGTCGCGGTAGGCGGCCGTCGCGGTGTCGACGGTTCCCTCCGGGAAGAACAACCCGAGCGGATCGACCTTCCCTGCCAGGAGGCCAGGCAAGTTTTGGATGCACTCGCCGACATACGCCAACAAGTCGTCGCCGTAGCCGACAGCCGCACCCAACACCCGCACCTGCTGCCACTGCGCGACGCAATCGGAAAGTTGTTGGTGTTCCGCTATTTCCAGGATCGATTCCGGATGCATCGTCATCCGACCCTCGCCGACAAGCACGTCGAGCCAGCGGCCGAATAGGCGGTGCAACCTGTCCGGCAGTGACAAGCGGCGAGCCAGTTCGTCTTTCGCGATTCGTCGGCCAGGGTGAGTCGCTGCGGCCAGCGCGGCGCACATGCTGTCCAGCGCTGTCACACGAGCCGCCGAAGCAAAACGGAGCAGTTTCTCGGCATCGAGATCGGCGATTTGGTGTCGATGTGCTGTTTCCATAGCGCAGCGTACTGCCGCTGTGCCACAACGCCATTCGGCTATCTCATTGGCATCCGCGGCGTTGAGGACTACCGCGGCTGCGACGACCCGATCATGCGGCCGCTGACCGATGACAGTGCTTATCGCGGTCTGCACCCCGGGCAGGTCGCACAGTGCCGAATCCACTTCCGCCAGTTCGATGCGGTGACCGCGAATCTTGACCTGGTTGTCGCGGCGGCCTAGCAACTCGATCACGCCCTCGTCGGTGAGCCGACCGTAATCGCCGGTTCGGTACAGCCTTTCGCCGCTGACTGGATGCGTGATGAACGCAGACGCGGTGCGCTTCGGGTCACCGAGGTAGCCCTGCGCCAGCCCCACGCCGCCGATGTGTATCTCGCCGACCTGCCACGGCGCTGCCGGCTCACCACGGTGTGTCAGGACATGGACGCTTTGATTACTCATCGCCGTCCCGTACGGGACACTGCGCGCATAACGGCGCGCGGTAAGCGGATAACAGATCGACCAGATCGCCGCTTCGGTCGCCCCACCGAGGCTGAGCATCGATGCCTCCGGCGCCAGGGACGCGATCTGCCTGGGTTGGGACACCGGAATCCAGTCGCCCGACAACATGATCCAGCGCAGCGTTGGTAGCGTTTCCCGATCGCCGACATAGTCCAGTAGCAGTTGCATCTGCGCCGGAACAGAATTCCAGACGGTGACGTGGCGCTTTGAGATGGCGTCGAACCACGCTTGCGGGTCGTTGCGCGCGCCGCCTTCGGCGAACACGATGGCGCCTCCGGCGGCGAGCACCCCGAAGATGTTGTACACCGACAGGTCGAACGTGTGTTGCGACACGGCCAGCACCGAGTCGGTTGCGCAGACGTTGAGCCGATCGTTGACATCGTCCAGGGTATTGGTCACGGCACGGTGACTTACCATGACTCCCTTGGGCGTTCCGGTGGACCCCGATGTGAAGATCACGTAGGCGGTGTCATCCGGCCCCGGCGGTGTGGCCGCAGCCAACGCGGTGCCTGGCCGCCAGACAGCCGGATCGGCGAGCAGGGTATCGACCGGTCCGCCCGGTTCACACAAGACCGCCAGCGAACACTGCTCGGTGATCTGCGCTACCCGACGGTCCGGCCACGTGACATCGAGTGGGACATAGGCGGCGCCAGCAAGCACCGCGCCGAGCATCGCCGCGACCTGGCTTGGGCCTTCTTGCAAGCGAATTCCGACGTAATCGCCGGTAGCGACACCGGCCGCGTAGAGCTCTGCGGCGACCGAGCGGGCAGCGGCGAGCAACTCCCCATAGGTTATAGACAGATCACCGTGCCAGATCGCCACTGCATCGGGAGCCTGCGCCGCGTGGCGCAAGAATCCGGAATGGATCAGTGCAGACTCGCCGTGAGGTGCGCCCTGCACCCGGGTGAGTTCGGGAGCGACCACCGGCAGCAGGGGACGATCCCAGGCAAGCCGGTCGGTGCTCAGCCTCTGAAGGACGCCGCGGAAGTCGACGAATGCGCGGTCGAGCACCTCGGCGCTGATCACCCCGTCGCGGGTGTCCCAGTTGACCTCGCACGCACCGTCGATCTCGAATACCTGGCAGTCCAGCAGCACCTGCGGAGTCTGGCTCATTCCCCGGCCTGTTATCGGGCGCAGGAACGACGCGTTGGCGCTAACGTCAACACCGAGCGTGGAGGTGAGCACCACGGGCGATTGCTCGCCCCGGTTTTCGTCACTCCGCGCCAGCATGCGCGCGACTTCCACCCCGTCGACCGTCGCGTGGTCCATGTCGTCGAAGAGCCGCCCGCCGACCACACGCAGAACCTCAGCGAACGAGAGCTGCCCGCGGACGTCTACTTCCAACACGCCGGTGCCGGTAAAGTCCCCGACCAGCCGACCGACCTCCGGGGCGAAAGGATGGCGGGCCATTGTTGTCAGCGTCAACAAAAAATGGTCACGGTCACCGTACCGACCCAGAACGCTGCTGAATGCCGCCGTGATTGCCACACTGGCCGTGGCGCTATGCTCAGTCGCGCACCGACTGAAAGCCCTGAACTGGTCGGCCGGCAGCCGCATTGACCGCCGCGAGAAGGTGGGCGCAACTTCGGCCGCCGACAACGTCTGGTCGATCGGCAGCAGCGGCAACGAAATCGGCGGTGGAAGCTCGCCAAGTCGAGCGCGCCAGTAGTCCTGGTCTCGCTGTCGACGAAGGGATCCGGCAACCGAGGTTCGATACCGGGTACGGTTCAGAAGATATTCACGGAAACTGAAATCGATTGCGGGAGGCACATATTCCGAATCGAGCAAGCACAGGCCGAAGTCGGTCATCACGATCGAGATGCTGACGAAATCGGCGATCAGCAGGTCGACCGAAACGTGCATCACGGTGTCTTCCGGACCGATCGTCACTACGAGGTCGTACATCGGCCCTTCACCCAGCGGGTAAGTGCGGCACCTCAACTCGTCCGCGATGCGCGCGCGCTCGCGGGCAATGTGTTGACCATCGCGACTTTCGTAAACCCTCAAGCCGTCGCCGACGTCGGGACAGATGATCTGGTAGCCGTCGGGGTGGACGACACAGCGCAACATGTCATGGATGTCGACGACCTTGCGCCACGCGAACCGGTACGCCTCGGCGGCCGGTGCGGCCACGGTGTAGTCGACGGCGAACTCCGCATACCCGTGACAGCCGACACCGCCCCAGCTGAACGCCGACGTGCGGCCGACCGTATACGCCGCCTGCACGTCGGTGAGTGGAAACGGCTCGAACCTGTCCTGCGGTGCCCGCAGCAGCTCCGTCTCGCGCGTCAGTTCGGCGATGACGTCGGCTTTGGCCTCAGTCAACTGCGCTTTCAGATCCGCGTTCAAGGCACCCTGCGGTCCTCGGAAGCGTAAATTCTCGCCGTCGACCCACAGTTGGACCCCGATGCGGCGGACACGGTCGATCAACGTAGCCGCGCTCACAACACGCCTTCCTCAATGGCTGAATCATCGTGGGCGGCTGGCGTTTGGAGTTTTTCGGCAAACTCTCCGATCATTGGGTTCTCGAACAGCAGCCGAAGTGTCGCTGCGGGCGATACCTCGCGGCTTACCTGCTCCACCACCCTGGTCGCGGTAACCGAGTCGCCGCCGAGTTGGAAGAAGTTGTCGCACGAGTCGACTCGCGGCACACCGAGGGCTGCCGCGCAGATCCTCAAAACGCGTTCATCCGGCTGTTCCGCGGGCGTGGGCGGAAAGACTGCGGCGACCATGGCCTCGACCATCATGTCGAGGTTGCGGCGTGCCACATCCGGCGGAATCGCCTGCGTGACAAAGTCCCACGACAACGACAGTGATCCGGCTTTCTCCCACATCTGGAAGTCCAACACCGTCTGTGGTGTCTGGGAGAGGCCGAATACCAACGCGCCGAACTCGGATGATGATCTGCGCGAAGTGTCAACCAGTCCGAGTCCACTGGTGAATACCACCGGAAACATCGCGTTGGCCAGCTGGCCATGGAAGCGCAGTAGTTCACGCTGTAGCCACACCGCATCCGCAGTGCGGTGGGGTAGGTCGGTTAGCAACTGCCGCTGTAGCCGACGCGCCTGTTCCCAAATCGACAGGGTCGCATCGACATGGCATTCCAACAGCAGCAGTGACGTGAAATCACCGATGACGTCTTCGATTCCGGGAACGTCGGGATCCCGATCAAAGAGGGTGACGTTGACGCAGAAGTGAGCCGTTCCGGCCCACTGCGCCAGCACTCGTGCGTAGTTGGCCAGCAGGAACGAAGCTGCGGTAACCTTTTCGGCCTGGCATGCTCGGGTGATCCTTGTCCAGTCATCTTGGGTAACAGCGGCTTCCGCCCGTTCGAACATCGGCTTGTCGATGTCGAGAATAACCCCGATTGGAGCCAGCTGCGGTGCCGGCGGTAACGATGGCAGGCGTGCGCGCCAATAGTCGCGGCTCGCTGCGAGCTGCGGTAGCGCCGACTGGTCCGCGTCGGGCCACAGCTCGGGGTGGCTGTTCACATAATGTGCGAACGATGTTTTCAATGCTGGTAGTTCATGGACACTTCCACCCTGGTAAAGATGGTCCAGCTGCGCAACGGCGATCATCATGCTGGTGCCGTCGAGCATGATGTTGTCCATGCTGACCCCGATGATGCTGCGCCCGCCGTCGGACACCTGCACCCCGAAGTCGATTCCGGGGCGTGTCGCAACATCGATGACCTGATCACGCATCCGCGCCCGCACGTCGTCGTATTCACAGACCACGGGTTCTATCGGCGCCGGGTGGACGACCGCGCCGAGGCGCGACGGCTGGGCGCCGTTCGTCGCGGTTGTAACCGTGGTACGCAATCCGGGATGGTGCTGGACGAGTTGCCGTGCGGCCGTCTCGAATCTCGACCGGTCGAAATCGACCGGCTCGAACTCGAAATAGCAATGTGCCGCAACGCCGCTGAGCACAAACCCGCCCGTGCGGCCGGCTAGATATGCCTGCTGGACAACGGTGAGCGGAAACTCCGTTTCGTCGTCGGGCTGTGGGCTGGTTACTGCCTGTGCCTGCGCGGGCTGCAATGATGTGGGCGTGCCGGCATGCGCGACCAGATCGCCAAGCACCGGATAGTTGAACAAGTCGACGAGGGCCAAGTGGCCGAAGCCGACAGCCCGCAGATCGGCGTAAACCCGGGTAGCCACCAGACTGTCACCGCCGAGCAGAAAGAAATCGTCGGTCGCGGTGGGTAAGGTCGGCCTCGAGATGTTCAAGTGCAGTTGCCAAATCCCGGCGATCGTGGCCAGCACCGACTCGTCGACGAAGTACGAACGCTGAGGTGCCGCTGATCGTTCTGCGGTGTCGGCGGGGGGTACCGCTTGTGGTGCCACGAGACTCTGCTGCCGGTGTGCGACGATCGTCAGGCCTGGACCGTCCTGCGTCATCTGCACTGGCTGCCAACGGTGTTCGGCGACGAACCGCCACCACTGGTCGGCCGCACGTACCGAACCAGGCGATAACAGGCCGGGGATGAGGACCGCCGCGCTGGCCAGCGTCGCCGAGGTAACTTTGCAGATCTCGGCTACCCACAGCCAGCCGCCGTCGGCCACGGTGAGCGCATCGAGCACCGCCCCAGCGTCGATTAGTTGGTGCAATGACCCGCAGCAGACCACGATGTCGACCGCGGTAGCCGCCAGCTGCTCGGGTGAAGTGATCCGCCGGGTGGCAATCGTGATATGTCGTCCGGACGCGATTTCAGCCAGAACGGGGTTCGGCTCGAAGCACAGATACTCGTCGACGACCGCGCCGATCATGTTGGTGAGCCGTTCGGTTATCAACCCCGTTCGCGAGCCGATTTCGATGATGCGGAGCCGCCGGCCAACCATCCGCGAGTACTCAAAGGTGCGCTCGCTGAGGTCGTCGAGCGCCCGCCGTAGCCGGCCTTCCGCGAGCAGCAGCGCCTCGGGAGCGAGCTGCGGGTCACCGACCAGCGTCTGTGGTGAGGCCGCTCCGGTGACGATGTCGGCCAGCCTCCGAGCCGCCCGCCCGGTGTCCCCAATGTCATCGCCCGCTGCCGGAGCATTCCCTCGTTGATGCCAGCGCCGCACCAGCGCCGCGTACTGGGGTCGGACCTGTTCGGCTTCGCACAGCCCCGCCGCCGCGGCGATCACCGCGCTGGCCCACACGGAGTCTCCGGGCGGTACCGGCTCGACGACGTCGGTCTGTCCCGCATATCGACGCACTGCACGTTCGAAATGCGAAAACGCAGCAGCTAGTGGTTCGTTGGCGACGATGCCGACCGCGGTGTCCCAGCTGACCCGGGCGCCGGCAACGTCGTTGTCAACGTCGTCCTCAACCTGGCAGTCCAGCCAGACACCCGGAGTCTGAGTCAATGTGCGGACATTGGACAACGCAGCCGGTCCCTGCGGGCTAAGGCCGAGGGTGCTGGTGAAGACGACCGGGTAAGCGGCGCCGGCCGCGCGCAGCACCGCGAGGTGGCCGGTCGCATCGCTGCCGCTGCCGACCGCACGCCACAGCTGCTCCTGCGTAGCCGTGACGGCCTCCCGTGATCCGGGATCAGCGACGCTGTAGTCGATGTCGCACAGCGCCAATCGGGTGAAGTTACCCAATACCTCACGGTCGGCCGGCGCGTAGTCGGGGCGGTATGACTTCGGAACAACGATCGCGAACCGCTCACCCGCGCCCATCGAATGCAGCGCATCCGTGAATGCCTCGAAGATCAGCGCGGTCGGAGTGACATACAGCTGCGCCGCCTGATCGCGCAGACCGGCGAATGCTTGTGGATCAAGGGTGAAACTCGACCGCGCGAAGTCCACCCGGGTAGCCGAATCGAGCCGCTGGCTACAAAGCGGAAGCGCTGGCGGCGGGCTCAGCTCGTGATTGCAATCTTGTTCGTCGCCATGGCTTTCGATGGTGAATCGCGCGAAAACGTCGACACCGGGATCAACCTGCCGTGGCCTGGGCGCCTGTTGGTAGTCGGCGATGATCGTCCCGATGACGGTGGCCAGGCTGCGGGCGTCAAGGGCCAGGTAGTTGATCAACAGGCCGACATAGCGCGTCGAGCCGGACAGGGCGAAACACTGGATGACCGGGACTGCGCGCGCGTCGAACGATGCGCCTGCCATGCGTTGCATCAACACGTCCGGGTCGGCCGCGTCGATGATGTGGACGGCCACGTTCGCGACGTCGGCGCACACGCGCTGGCTGGTGTCGGCGTCGAGTGCACAGCGCAGGATCGCGAGTTCATCGACACATCGATCGACGACAGCTGCGAACCGGCCGAGGTCGATGCTCTCGTCCGGTGTGTTTGCAGCTAGAACGAGAGAAAAATATGTTGGCGCGCAGATGGTTCCGTCCAATCCGGTACTGCCCAGCACATATGCCTGCTGCAGCCGCGTCAGGGGAAGCTCCGTTTTGGATCCCAGCTGTTCCACGACGGGACCGGCCGAGTCGGGCGGGAGCCCGCTGCCAACGACGCACACCGAGCTGAACTCGCCGACCGTTTGCCGGCCGAGCAGTTGACCGACTTCCGCCCCGCGCACTCCCCGGCGTTTCAGCTCCGCGGCGACCTGCGTTGCGTGCAGGCTGTCACCGCCGCGGGCGAAGAAGTTGTCGTCTCGGCTCGTGATCGCCTGACCGAGCACGTCGGACCAGACGTCGGCAACCAGCCGCTCGACCGGACTTAGCTCAGTGGCCGGCTGCCGGTCTACCGGCGCGCGCGGATGAGTCTCCAGTTCCATGGCGACTCGGGGACGATCGACCTTCCCGTTAGCGGTGAGTGGAAGCTCGGTGCGGCAGACGAGCGATTTCGGGATCATGTACTGCGGTAACCGAGTCGCCAGGTACGTGTTCAGCTCCGCCGCAGCCGCATCGGTGAATTCCACAACCCCGCGATTGCACACGACCACCGCCCCGATTGCAGTGTTGGCGTGAATCGGCACCACCACCGCGCTATCGACCAACCGATGCCCGCGCAAAATATGCTCCACCTCACCACACTCGACGCGGTGGCCATTGATCTTGACTTGCGAATCGATTCGTCCCAGGAACTGCAACGTGCCGTCGTGCCAGTAACAGCCGAGATCGCCGGTCCGATACCAACGGGACCCCATCTCGTCAACCACGAACCGCTCAGCGGTCAACTCGGGTGCGTTCTGATAACCCTGCGCGACACCTGCGCCGCCGATCCACAACTCACCTGCGACATAGTCGGGGCAATCACGGCCAAGCTGGTCGACAACCCGAAACATCTGATTGGACAACGGATATCCGTACGGTATCGACACCCATTCCCGATCGACGTCGGTGACGACGAATTCGTTCGACCAAATCGCCGCCTCCGTGGCCCCGCCCATCGCGACCAAGCGCGCCCTCGGTGCGGCGCGGTGCAGACGTGCCGGCATATCGAGTGGAATCCAGTCCCCGGAAAGAAACACCGACCGCAAGCTCGCCAGCGTGTCGGATTCATCCCCTGCCGCGATCAGCAACATGTCCATCAGCGCCGGAACGGAATCCCACACCGTGACGGCGAACTCGGCGACTAACGCGTTCCAGCGGAAGGCGTCGCGACGAGACTGCTCAGAGATGGTCACCACACTGGCGCCACAGCTGAGCGGGCCGAAGATGTCGTAAACACTGAGGTCGAAGTCCAGTGCCGACAATGCCAGCAGTGAGTCGGTGCCCTGTATCCCGTTGCGACGGTTCACGTCGATAATCGTGTTCAACGCCGCCGCATGGGAAATCAGCACGCCCTTGGGTTCGCCGGTGGAGCCGGAAGTGTAGATCACGTAGGCAGTATCGTCAGCGGCCACCCGAACCGGGTCGACCGGAGCACATCGGATCATCGACTCGATGTTGTGGACCATCGGTTTAACGGGAGATACATTGTTTTCCAGGGGCTTCGAGCAGATAAGGCCCGACATTGCGGATAAAGCGCAGATGCGTGCGAATCGGTGGTCCGGCTGGTCCACACCCACCGGGAGGTAGCTGCAGCCGGCCATTAACACACCGAGCACGGCGACGATCTGAGCGGGCCCCTTGGGCAGCTGTATCCCGATGATCGAGCCCGGGGCATACCGGTCGGCCAGCACCCCCGCGACGCGACGCGCATGTTCGTCGAGTGCGCCGTAGGACAAGTGCGGGTTTGCGGCGGCGATCGGGTCACCGTACGGTCTGCCGTCGAACTCGCCTGCGGCCCAGCGCAGCGCGATCCGGGTGGGCTCGGCCCGCACCTGCTCCCGAAACGCGTCGTAAAGCAGCCCCGCCGACGTCGGCGCGGTAGTGACGTTGCGTTGTTGGCGGACCAGTCGTGAACGCTCCGACAGATCGATCTCCACAGGCGCGGACCAGTCGTGGGCGCCGAGGCTCTCCAGCAGGTTGACGTAGGCAGTGAACATGTCCACGACCACCCCGGGCGGGAAACACCCCGCGCGGTAATCCCACGACACGATCAGGTTGTCCCCGACGGCGCCTACCTGGTGGTCGATGATCACCTGCGGAGTCATCGATGCCACTTCGCCGACGTCACCGAGTGTTTCGGCGTCGCACTGCTGCAGGACGGTGGTGTCCGCCGCGTAAGTGAACACCACGGGGACGATTCCGCTGTGCCCGGTGCCGGCTTGTAGTTGAGCCGCCAGCAGCTCGGTGGACTCGGGTGCGGTCAGCGCACCGCGCAGGCCCTGCTGCGCGCTGCGAGCCTGCTCGGCGAATCCAGACCGCTCCTCGACACATGCACGGTAGAGATGGGTCTTGGTGAAATCACCGATCACGTCCGAAAGCCCCGGCGGACGCCCGAAAGTCGTTACGTTGATCAGGAAGTCGTCGGTGCTGCTCCAGCGCCGCAACACAACGGCGTAGGCGGCCAAGAACACCGCGGCGCGGGTGATCCGGTGGGCCCAGCAGGCCGCGTCGAGGGCTGACATCGCGGTGGTGTCCAACCTGTGTTGCTGACGGCGGAACAAGACGTCGCGTTCTTCGGCGCGAGGCAGCTGCGGGCACTCGGGAAGCCGTTCGCCGGCGCATTGCGGTAGCGACGACGTCGTAGATGCAACATCGCCAAAGGTCACGGATACCGCGGGCAGTTCGTCGCCGCGGTACAGCGCGGCCAGGTCATGCAGAAAAATGCCGATGCTGGTCAAGTCGGCAATGATCAGGTCAATTGCGAAGTGAAGGACGCAATGATCGGGCAGCCGGGTCAATTCGACTCGCCAGGTATCGCCCGTTTCGATCGCGAATCGGTGGGTGCGCAGCCTGTTGCGGACTTCGTCGAGGTGGCGGCAGCGCGCGGTGTCGCTTGCTTCGGTCAGATCGTGTACCCGCAGCGGGCCATGGATGTTCTCGGGCACGATGCGGCATCGGTTGACGTCCGGAAATTTGCTGCGCAGCATTGGGTGTCGGTGCGCCAGCGCGTCGAGCGCCGTGCCGAGCCGACCCGGGTCGATGGTGGCGCCGGCGAGTTCGAAATAGGTTTGGCAGCCCACGCCGCCAAAGGGTTGTTCTGTCCCGCGGCCGATCCAGTACGCGCGCTGCAGTGCCGTCATCGTGAATGTGTCGGTTTCGGTGATGCCCGAGGTGCGCGCCGAGGCCGGTGGCGCGGTGTCGAAGAGTCGCTGCCAGTTGCGGAGTGTCGGTTCGGCATACAAACCGGCGAAGTCCAGCTGCCGGCTCTGTGTTGCCGACCATTCGACAACTTGCGCTGTCATCATCGAGGTCAGGCCGAGTGCGGTCAGATCGGTGTCATACGGGAGGGCCTGGACCTGCACACCGAGTAGGCCTGCGACGCATTCGGCCAACGCGCTGGGCGATCGGTCAGCCCTCGACGGTTCCGGCCGACTCGAAACCTGTTGGACGACATCGAATTGTGCGGAGTTGAGCATGTTAAGGGCCTTGCGGCGCCGAATTTTTCCCGACGTGGTCCTGGGCAGCGTGCGCGGGCGCACCCATACGATGCGCTCCGGCGCTGTCTGGTGCACCGCGAGAATTCTGCGTCGCAGGACCCGGCTGATGTCATCGAGATCCTGGGCCGGAGACGCGGTTTCCGCGACCAGCCACCACTCGTCGGTCTTCGTTGGGGCGTCGGGCTGCACGGCGCAAGCGCCGCCGCTCTGGACACCGCAGTGCGCCTCTTCGACGGTCAACTCGATGTCGTTCGGGAAATAGTTGCCGCCACCGACGATAATCAAGTCGCGATAACGTCCGCAGATGTACAGTTCGCCGTCGCTCCGGAAGGCTGCGTCACCTGTGCGAAGGTAGGGCCCCGTACCATCTGCGATGCTAGCGCCAAATGTGTGCGCGGTCTGCTCCGGCTGGCACCAATATCCTTGCGGCAGACCCGTTCCGGCTACCCACACCTCGCCGACTTCGCCGTCGGGCACGACGACTCTGCGCTCCGGATCAACGATGCGGACATCCCAATCGAACGTGCTGTCACCACAACTGACCAGCGTGCGTGTGCGCTCCTCTTCGCTGGCCGACACCTTGACGGCTCGGCCTCGGTTTAGTTGCTCGGCATCGAAGCTTGCCTGCACCCACTGCCGACGCTTCAGCGTTCCGGTTACCGCCACGCCGGCTTCGGCAAGCCCGTATTGCGGCGCCATGGCATCAGCTCGCAGGCCGGCTGGCCCAAACGTCGCCACGAAGTCGCGCAGCGTGGCGGGGCGGACGGGCTCCGCGCCGTTGGTCGCCAAATGCAAGCAGGACAGGTCGAGAGATTCGATCGTCGTGCCTTGAGAAGCTTGGAAGGCGTCGACACAGAGCCGGTAACCGAAATCTGGCCCCGCGATCCAGTTTCCGCGGACTTTGTCGACGGTTTCGAGCCAGATGCGCGGGTTGTGCACGAAATCGAACGGCGGGATGACGGTCGTCGTCCCGCCGGTGCCCAGCGCCAGCAGTACGCCCCAGAAAATGCCCAAGTCGTGATACAGCGGCAGCCAACTGACGGTGTGTATGTCGTCGGGGCGGTTCCATAGCGCTGTCCCAATTTTGCGCTGATGCAGCATCGACTCGTGGGTGTTGACGATTCCCTTCGGCTCCCCTGTGGAACCCGAGGTGTACTGCAAGAACGCGACGTGCCCGTTGCCGGCTGCCGCATCGGCGGGTGGTCGCCGCGAGGCTTCGGCGATGAAGTCCGGGGTCCGCAGCGCAAGCCCGCCCAGTAAGTCCTGGCGCTCGAGCGCATCAACGAGGTCGGCACTGGTGTAGACGGCGGATGGTTCACAGTCCCGCAGTATGTGCTGGGCCCTGCGGAGAAACCGTTCGGGCGCATCGGCGGAGGGTAGGTACAGCGGCACCGGGATGAGCCCGGCCTCCAGCGCAGCGATGAACCCGGCCACATAGTCGGCGTCGCCGGCCTGAGCCATCACCACACGCGCGCCCAACGGGAGATCGGCAAAGGCGCCATCCCTGATCTGGGAGACGCGGTCCCAGAGTTGCCGATACGTCCAGACATCTGTTCCGGCCATGTTGACCAAGCGAAGCGCGATCGCGTCGGGCCGCCGGTCGACCCACCCGGCGATCACCTCGTTGGCGCGTCGGTCAGCCGGCGCACTTCGCCGGGTGCGCTCACACTGACCAGAGGGGGTTCCAGACCTCGGTGTCCCAATTGCCGTGAACACCACCCCTTCCTCCTCCACCTGCCTCCCGCATCCTGCGGGGTTGACAAGCGGCGACTTTCTGAGGAAATTCCTAGATGCGAATCATATGCATCATAAGTTTTTCTTCGTGACGTCGGTAGCGAGTCCGGAAGGAAACATCAAATGGAGCACCGTCGTCGTATTACGAGGGCCGTCGGCGCGACGGCCGGTGCGCTGCTGGCCTCGGCGGCCGTGCCCATGGGCCTCGCCCGTGCTGACGACGAGCCGTTCGCGGAGTTCACCACCGCGGTGGGAAACTCCGCTGCAACCAGTGTCGCGTCCAGCCTCGATTCGACCTTGTCCCAAGCCGATCCCAGCCTCGCGGCCACGATCGCCGGGTATGTGGCCGATCCTTCGACCATCCCGACGGGCGGCCTGACGACCGCCCCCGGCACCGATAACGCGTTCGGCGATCTGCTTGGATCCGATGCCACCGCGGCGCAGATCACCGAGGCGAACGAGCTCGATGCCATCTTGTACGCCGACTTGGCCGCGGCCGGCCAGACCAGCACTATCGCCGCGCTGGACACCGAGGCCAGCACGCTGGTCACAGTTGTGGCCCCGGCTAACGAGGAGCCATTCACCGACTTCGCCGCCGCCGTCGGCAACCCCGACCCGGATGCCGCTGTTCTTGATGCGAATTTGGATCCCGATCTTGCCGCCACATTGGCGGGGTATGTGCAAGACCCGTCGACCATCCCGACGGGTATCCCGGCCGCGCCCCCCGCCGAGGACGCGTTCGCCTCGCTGCTTCCGGCCGATGCCACAGCGGCGCAGATTGCCGAGGCGACCGAGCTGGACAATGCCCTCTACGCCGCAGTTCCCAACGAGGGCGCCGAGTCTGCCTTCTACGCTCCCTCGGTGACGCCGGCACTCGACGACCCGTTCTCGGACTTCGCGACGATGGTCGGGTCGACTGATTCCGCTTCAGGCGTGGCCAGCTTGGACGCGGCCCTCTTTGACGTCGATCCCACACTTGGTGCTGTCCTGAACGGTTATGTGGACGGTATTTTGAGCGTGCCGGGCGGGCTGCTGACGGCGCCAGCCGGCGATGATCCGTTCACCGAGTTGCTGCCGTCCGGCGCCAGCGCAGCGGACATCGCCGAGGCAGAAGACCTTGACAACGCCCTCTATACCGGCTTGACGAACGCCGGCGACACTAACCTTGCCGCCACGCTCGGCGCGGATGCCGCCGCCTTGACATCCACCACGGTCACCTCAACACCCCCCGCGGCGGATCCGTTCACGGAGTTGGCGGTGTCCATCTCATCGATCCTCAGCCCTCCGAGGATAGCTGGCCTGGACGGGGACTTCATCAAGGCCGATCCCGCCCTGGCTGCCACGTTTGCCGGGTACGTGTTGGATCCGTCGAGCATCCCGACGACCGGCGCGGCCGCTCCCGCAGGCGACCAGGCTTTCGCCGACCTGCTTCCGTCCACCGCCACCGCGGCGCAGATCACCGAGGCAACCAACCTCGATAACGTCTTGTACGCCGACGATCCCACCGTTGCCGCCCTGCTCGGCGCCGACGCGTCCACCCTGATCCCGGCGGTCACCTCACCGGTCACCCCGCCGGTCACCCCGCCCCTGGACCCGATCACGTTGTTCGAGCAAGACCTGAGCACCACGATCGCGAATGCCACCTCGGTGTTCAGCGCTGGCCAGGAAGCCGCGAACGCTTTGCTCTCCGGTGATACCGCAGCAGTGGCCGGCAACCTGGAAACCGCTCTGGAGGCCGTGACGTTAAGCGGCGCCCCGGACGTTGTTTCATCGGCGGTGGCGAACCAGACCCTTGGTGGTGTCTCGGAGGCGACCGCCGGTGGCCTTTTGAACGGCGGCTTAGCAATTCCGATTGAGGGCGTACATGAGCAGGTGTATGAGGGTCTCCTAGGCCAGGGCTTCGGCGTGCCAGGTGGTTCGGAAGGTGACTTGATCACCGCGCTCGATAATTTCGCCGCGTCACCATTGAGCGGTGTGCTCATCGGTGCGGTGGGCCCCTTCGTCAGTCCCGAGGTGGCGCTGCTTAATAGCGTGGACAACGTTGTGACCGACCTCACCGCTGGGGACCCGACCGCCGCGCTGACCGAACTCGAGGACACGCCCATCAACGCCGTCAACGCTTTCTTCAACGGCGCCACCCTCAACCTGGACTCGCTGGCACCGATCTTCGAGTCGTTCGTCAATACTGGCGACAGCGGCGGGGAGTCAATCACCGGCCTCAGCCTCGCCTTCGGCGGGCTATTCAGCCCGGGCAGTGTGGTCGACGGTGTCGGCGACGTGGAGAACGGTGTCGGCGGCTCGCTGCTGAATTCCCTTGGCCTCGACCTCGCGTTCATGTTGCCGGATGACGACGCCGGCGCCACGGTGGATGTCCCCGCCATCGCGGTGGGTCCGATCGCTGCGCTGGACGGTCTGCTCAACACCCTCGGGGAAGTATTCAACGGCAGCCTGCTCTTTCCGTAAGGTGGCGTGATGAGCAGGACCGCACCGGAACTTGGCGAAGTTCAGGAGACGTTGCTGATTCCGCTCTACGCCCGAGCCTGTGACGCTGCCTCACGCCATCCGGTGCTCGGTGACCGGCGGGCACGCGAACTCGTCGGCGCCATCGACTACGACTTCAGCAGATTTGGCGGTTCGTCGTTGTCCGGCTCGGTGTTTCGATCATCGATCTTTGACCGATGGGTGGCTCGATTCCTCCGCGAGCATCCCGCTGGAACCGTCGCCGAACTCGGCACCGGGCTGAACACCAGGTTCGACCGACTCGACAACGGCCGCGTGCACTGGTTCGACCTCGACCTTCCCGACGCAATTGCATTGCGCCGTAGGTTTTTCACCGATAGCGAGCGGTGCAGGATGCTTGCCGGCTCGGTAGCCGATGTCCAGTGGCAAGATGCGGTCGCTGCCGCCCCTCCCCCGTACTTGTTCATCAGCGAAGCCGTGTTGATATATCTCAGCAACGATGACGTGGACCGCGTTTTAACCCAGCTCTCCCACCGATTTCCGGGTTCGCTGATAGCTTTTGACACCGCCGGCAAGCGGATGGTCTCACATCAGGACCAGAATCGATCACTGGCGCAGGTCGGCGCGCGACTGCAATGGATCTGTGACAACCCCGGCGACCTCGAGCGCCGCGGCCTGGAACTGCTCGAAACCCGAACGCTGGCCACCCCGCAACCCGAGATCGCCAAAACCTGGCCACCGCAGCGCCGCTACGGCATGCCGGTGCTGGCGCGCCTGCTACCGTCGATCGTCAACACCTACAAGTTCAACTTGTTCAGACTTGCGCCACCGCAGTAATTCCCACGCGGATGCCAGCGCTACTACTGACCCTGTCGGCGTTCGCAGTTGTCGAATCACTCAACGTCCTCAACCTCGGGGTTACCTCGGCGATCGTTTACGACAGTCGGCTGCACCGCCGTTCCCCCGTGCCCGGCGGGCTGAGTTTTATCGCGGGCTTGTTCGTGGCCACTGCCGCCGTCGGCATCACCGTGGTGCTGGGGGTGGCCTTGGTTACCGAGATGACCGCCTTCGAATTGACACCGAGGACGCGCTACCGCGGTGAGTTGGTGGTCGGTGTGGTTCTGGTCTGCTTGGCGTGCTTTCCGTCTGCAGCCCAAGGGCTGTCCCCGCGGTTCGTGGCGATGCGCCAACATGCGTGGCTACTTGCATGCGCTGGCGCGGCACTCGGCTTTGTCCAGGCGGCAACCGATGTGATGTATCTGGCGGCTCTGGCCATGCTCAGCGCCCACCATCCCCGATCGTTGTTCTGGCCGCTGATCGTGGTTGCGTACTGCGCCATCGAGCTGTGGCCGCCACTGCTGGTGGTCTTTCTGGCGAACAGGCGAACGGTACGAGCCCGGCGTATCCAACACGGCCTCGTGCGTGTGATCACCCGATATGGCCCGGCTTGGGTGCGCACTGTGCTTTGCGGCCGGAGTAGCGCTCGTCCTCGATGCACTCCTGCACAGCCGCGACCTTTGCTAGTGGTCAGCGGAGTTGCCAGCCGCGTGCACGCAGGCGCTCGTCCCAGAATCGGGTATAGGTTCCACCCATGGCGACAAGCTGGTCGTGACGTCCGCGCGCGGTGATCCGACCATCGTCGAGGACGAGGATCTGGTCGGCGGCCAGCACCGTCGAAAGCCGATGTGCGACAACGATAACAGTCCGGTCGTCGGCCAATTCACGAATGGCGCCTGCTACGGCGGCCTCGTTGATGGCGTCCAGGGCAGCCGTGGCTTCATCCAGGAGCACGATGGGCGCGTCCTTCTTGAGCAACGCGCGGGCAATGGCGACACGCTGCCTTTCACCGCCGGAAAGCAAAGATCCCGCCTCGCCGACCCGCGTGCCCCAGCCATCGGGGAGACGGTCGATGACCTCGTCGAGGCACGCGATGGCGGCGACGCGATGCAGCTCTGTTTCCGTGGCCTCCGGATCGGCCATCCGCAGGTTCTCGGCGATGGTGCCATCGAAAAGGTAAGCGTCGTCGAAGACGTGCGCGGTCAGGTGTGCGACCCTGTTGGTGCCGAGTTCACGCACATCGTAGCCGCCAAGCAAGATGCTGCCGTCGTCGACGTCGAAGAAGCGGCCGATCAATCGCAGCAGCGTCGTCTTTCCGGAACCCGATGGTCCGACGATCGCAGTGAGACTGCCATGGGGGATGACGGCGTCGACACCTTTGATAACCGTGTCGCGATCGTCGTAACCGAAATGCACACCACGCAATTCGATGTCGGTGCGAGCCGGTTTCACCTCCCCGTCGGGTTCGGGCAGTGGCGGCACCGCAAGCAACTCGCGCACACGGACAATCGCGTCAGCCGTGACTTGCACGTGGCCGGCAAGGTCACCCAGTTGGGAGATCGGATCGATCATCCGCAAGGTAATGATCAGCAGACCTATCATCGTGGGCACCGCGAGCTCGCCGTGAAGTGTCAGGTAGACGGTGAACGCGATGATTGTTGTAACGACCAGTTGCATCGTGCCGAAGCAACAGATCAAACCCCAGGCCCCGCGGATGGTGAGCCGCGACTGCGACCGTTGTTGCCGCACCAGGGATTCCTCGAGTGTGCCGAGTTCGCGGTGAGTGAGGACGCCATAGGCCCGCAGCGTCGGTTGCAGACGAGCGTATTCAACTATGCGCGAAGCGGTTACGCCGATGTCGTGTTCATATGCGGCTTCGTTGCGGTGCACGATGCCCATGAACAATCGCAGCGACGCCGCGCATAGCAAGGCGCCCACAGTCAGCGCAACCCCGATACGCCAGTCGCTCAGATAACTGCCGGCGATCAGGGCGGCCGGTGCGGTCACACCGACGATCAGGTGCCGGAGTAGGTGCGCAGGAAAGTCCGCGACGTCTACAGCGTCTTTGCTGACCAGACGTCCGATCGGTCCGGTACGGCCCACACCGAACCAGCCCAAGGGCAGTGTGGCCAGATGATTCCCGATCCGCATATGAAAGCTCGTCAGCACGCCGGTGCCGACCAGATAACCCAGTGACGTACTCCACGCCAGCAGGCCGTGATGGATAGCTACGGTCAAAGCGATTGCTGCGATGCAGAACCACAGGTGGCTCCAGGGCGGAGGGCGTTGGGCAACGGCCCCGATGAGCGGAACGACGAACAGAAATCCGATGCCCTGCAGAATTCCTTGTGCGCCAAGCAATACCAGCATCAGGCGTAGGTGGTGGCGGCCGCGATCGTCCAGGAGCTCGAGCAAGTACCGAATGATGGTGCTCACCGACCGGCCTCCAGCTGCTCGGCGACCCCGCGTTCGGCGTTCCTCTCGTGCTCCCACAGCCGTGCGTAGATGCCGTTGTTCTTTAGCAGTTCGGAATGCCTGCCGCGTTCGACGATCCGGCCGCCATCGAGCACGACAATGGCATCGGCTCCTCGAATCGTATTGAGCCGGTGGGCGATCACCATTACCGTCCGGCCCCGCGCAACCTCGCTGAGCGCGTCTTGGATGCGAGCCTCGTTTTCCGGGTCAGCGCTGGCGGTGGCCTCGTCGAGAACAAGAATCGGGCGGTCGGCGAGGATTGCCCTGGCAATGCAGACGCGCTGTCGTTCCCCCGCGGAGAGCGCCGCGTCCTCACCTACCACCGAATCGAGTCCGCGCGGCAACTCCTCTGCCCTCGAGAGTATTTGGGCTTTACGAGCGGCATCGCGTACCGCTGCGTCGTCGGCGCTGGGACGTCCGAGGCGGATGTTGTCACGGATGCTGATCGCCGACAACAGGCCGGAGTCCTGGAAGACGAACGCCACGTGCCGATATAACTCGGCAGGATCGATCCGACGCTGATCAACTCCATACAATTCGACCGAACCCTCGCACGGATCATCAAACCGCGGCAGCAGCTTGGCCAAGGTCGACTTCCCGGAACCGGACGGGCCGACCAGCGCGGTGATGGCCCCCCGATCGAGGCGAAGGTCGATCCCGGTGAGGGCGACCGTGTCGCCGTAAGTGACGCGTACGCCGTGCATCCGTACCACCGGCCCTGCGGTCGCGGGATCAAGTTCGACCGGTTCATCAGGCGTCGAAAGCTCAGGGGTTGCAAGCAATTCGCGGATCCCCCCGTACACCTTCAGCGCGGTGACCAAGGGATGTACCGACATCAGCACCGTCATCCACCCGGACGTTATGACGGTGCCGAACACCAGGAATGCGATGAACTTCTCGAGTGGGAGGTCACCGTGTGCGGTGAGGATCCCTCCGGTCGTTGCGACGACCAGGAGAATGCTCGGCGGTGATAGAAGTATTTCGGCGGTGACACTCGCGACGCTCGTAGATTTAGCCCAGTCCAAGAAGAAGTGCGCGAAGGCACGCGACACGTCTTGGAACCGACGGCTCGCCGCGCCCGGTGTGTCGAACGCCTTCACCACACCAATGCCGTTCACGAATTCCACCGCCGCGCTGTTCAGCCGCGCCAGCCATTCCATGAACTCCGGATACTTGGTGCCCGCGCTCTCCATCGCTCGCCGGTAGGCGGCCAGCCCGGCCAGTACAGGGAGCAGGGTGGCCAAGGCCAGCCGCCAATCCTGCGCAAAGAGATAGACAAGCGCCACAACCGGGGGCACCGCGGCCGCGCTGAGCTCCACAATCGAGTGTGCGATAAGCCGGTGCAGCGCCGCGACGTCGTCCTCGACAGCCTTCTTGACCACGCCGGAGTTGTGATCGCTGAACCAGCCCAGCGGCACCCTGCTCAGTTTGACCAGCAGTTCACGGCGGATTCGAAACGACACCTGTATATCAGCCAGGTGTGTGACCACGCCGGCGGCCAAGACGCCCAGCTGTTTGACCGTCAGCGCAACGATCGCGACGACGACGATCGGCCAGACGTTGGTGTCGCCCGCGACGAGTCGTCTACTTATCTCTACGACTGCAACCAGTGGCGCCATGCCCGCCAGGGAGCTGACCGCTGACAGCAGACCGCACGCGATAAGAGTTGTCCTTGCTGATTTGAGAATCGCCGGCGCCTGCCCGGATCTTGGTGCCGTATGCGATCGCACGCTCATCCTCCATCGCAACTGTCCTGCTGCGAGCTGACCTTGTAATAATGCCCACCTGCCGTCTCACCTGCGAAAGTTTTGCAGGATTCTTGCAAATTGGCTGCAACAAGTCACCACGCCAGTTTATTGTCACGGTGGCGGGTGTAATAGCCGCCCGCCGGCATCGACAGGGCAAGAAGACAACTGCGTGGCGGCAATGACGTTGCAGGTGTTCCCCAAGGGCCCGGCTATTCGGCCGGCAAGCGGTGCCTGGTATCTGATCGCGGGCGGCTGACGGTGACCGCCCCGATCTGGATGGCCGCGCCGCCGGAGCTGCACTCCGCGTTGCTGAGCAGCGGACCGGGACCGGGCCCATTGCTTGCGGCGGCGGGGGCGTGGAATTCGCTGAGCGCCGAATACGCCGACGTGGCCGATGAACTCTCGGCGGTGGTGGCGGCGGTGCAGGCCGACGCATGGGAGGGCCCCAGCGCCGAGTCGTACGCAGCCGCCAACGTCCCGTATATCGCCTGGCTGACCCAGGAGTCCGCCGACGCTGCCGCTACAGCCGCACAACATGAGACGGCGGCCGGCGCCTACACCGCCGCCGTGGCCGCCATGCCCACCCTGGGTGAACTAGCCGCCAACCATGCCGTCCACGGGGTGTTGCTGGCGACGAACTTCTTCGGGATCAACACCATCCCCATCGCGCTGAACGAGGCCGACTATGTGCGGATGTGGATTCAGGCCGCCACCACGATGAGCATCTATCAAGCGGTTTCCGCCGAAGCCGTCGCGGCGATACCTAACACCTCACCGGCGCCGATGGTGCTCAAATCGGGCGGCCCGTCCGCCGCCGCCGACCCTTCGCCCGGCAACATCCTCACCGACTGGGAGGATTTCGTCGAACAAGTAATGGATCAGTTGTTCGGCGTCCAGAGCCCCCCCAACCTTCTTTCGGCACTGACGGCTTTTCTGGAGGATCCTTCCCCGGCGCTCTTCGGCGCCCTGTTATTTGCACTGACCTATGAGGTCGCCTTCGACTCGCTGTTCTTCTCGCCCGCGGCGCTGTTGACTACTCCCTTGCTGCCATTCGCCATCCTGCCCGGCCTTGCGGGGCTCGCTGGACTTGCGGGCCTGCCCAGACCCGTACAGGTGCCGGCGATCGGCGGTCAGATTCCGGAATCGCCTGCAGCTCAAGCACCGTCAGCAGCCGCGATGGCATCGGCGGTCGCGGCGCCCGGGACTGGCGTGTCGGTCATTACGGGTGGGTCGACGCCCGCATCGGCACCGGCGTCCGCCCCGGCATCTGCATCGACACCGACGGCCGGGACGGCCACTTTCGGTTATTTGGTATCGGGCGGCGGACCCGACGAGGGCGCAGGCCCAACACTGATCGATCGTGCCAGGGTCAAGGCGCCCGCCTCGGATATCTTCGCCGCGGCCGCAGCCCCGGCGCGGGCATCGACGCAGCAACGGTCGCGGCGACGACGACGCACCGTGATGCGGGGCCACGGCGACGAATACATGGACATGGACTCCGATCTGGACACTGCACCCGCCGGCACGCCTGCCACGACGGCTACGTCAAACCACGGCGCGGGAACGTTGGGATTTGCTGGCACGGTGTCCAACGCCGAGGGGCTTCGCCCGGAAGGGCTGATCGCTCTGAGAGGCCAATTTGGTGGCGGACCAAGCGAGCCAATGCTCCCGCAAACCTGGGGCAGCTACCCCAGCGAAGATTCGAGGCAGGCCGACGATCGAGACGAATAGGCCTGCAGTAGTGAGGAAGTCGCGATGAGTTACGGTAAGTTACGTTGGTTGATTCTGGTGCTGCTGGGAAGCTTCAGCGCGGGGTTCTTGGCGCTGGCGACGACTCTCAACCCGGTCTGCGCACATGCCGACGACGCCACGCTGATCATGGGCGGCACCGGAAACCCTGATCCCGACGCCACCTATCTGACCGACGTGTACAACGCCTACATTCTGCCGAATATCGCTCCGCAGAGTGCCATCCCGACCGCTTTGGTCACCCCCGAGCAGGGCTACCCCCTGACCACCGGATTGACTTTCGATGCCTCTGTCGCTCAGGGACTCCAGGATCTTCAGCAGGCGATCGCCATTCAACCGTCAGGTACTGACACCGTCGTTTTCGGCTTTTCCCAAAGCGCCACGATCGCAACCCTTTACCTCGATGGCATGTCCAACGGCTCCATAAACGCGCCGGACTCAGCCGATTTGCGCTTCGTACTAGTCGGTGATCCCAACAATCCCGACGGTGGCATGTTCGAACGCTTCGACGGGTTGTATATCCCCGGTTTCAACGAGACATACAGCGGTGCGACCCCGGACCTGTACTACGCGACCGACATTTACACCATTCAATATGACGGTTACGGCGACTTTCCCCGGTACCCAGCGGATCTCGTGGCAGACCTCAACGCCATTTTCGGTCTGTATTACGACCACCTGGACACCGCAACCGACTATTCGACCCTCACGCCTGCGCAGGTTGCGACAGCGATCGTTGAGCCGGTTTCTCCCGGACCCGCAGGCGACACCACGTATTACATGATTCCCACGCAGACTGTGCCGCTGCTCGAGCCGCTGGTGCAGGCCGGCGCGCCGCAGTGGCTGATCGACCTGCTCAATCCGGACTTGCGGGTGCTCGTCGACCTGGGGTACGGCAGCCTCGGCGGCACCGATACCGAGTACGCGAATCTTCCGACTCCGGCCAGCTTGATCGAACTCCCCAACCTGATCACCGTCGGCGACGACCTGGTTAAGGGAGCCGTGCAGGGCGTCGACGCCGCCTTAGTGGACACCGGAGTGCTGCCGCAGGCCGACATGCCAGATGTCTACCCATTTGTGCCGTCGCTGGATCCGGACCTCACGATTAATTTGGGCCAGTCATGTGAGACGCTGATATCCGAGGTGACGAATGTCGTCGGCTCATTGCTACGCGATCTGGATATCCCAGCGTTCGGGAGTGAATCATCCAGCGCTGCCGACTTGATCACCAATCTGGTGGACCCGGGGTTGAGTTCCGATTTGCTAAGCCTGTTGGGCTAACGGCGGTGCTGGCATGACCACGGACCCCGGCGGCCGGGTAGCCGGCCGTACTGCGGAGTGGTGTAGGCGGCGCTGATGCCGCCGTCGATTCCGGTCTGACCATGTGCTCACCTGCGCGGGCCGGTTGGCTTCACCTGGTAAAACCATGGACCTCGCGATGGCGCGGTTGATCGATTTCCATTGGTTTTAGGACACCCGAATAGTAAAGTTCGTACTACCTAACTTGTCTGGGAAGTGGCGCTCGACCGACGGGGAGGTAACAGCTGTGGCCAGCTGCCGACCAATCAAAGCAGCCCAATCCGCACCGTTTCGCTATCCGCCGGGACAACTAGGCATTGACCCATGGTCAACACCTAGCCAACCGCGCCGAAAGCACAACCCCGGCTCTCGACCAACTCGCCGAGGCCTCCCCGCACAAGGCATCGCTCCCGCCGGGCAGCGACGCCCAATGACCCCATCGATGAACGGCACCGCCGTGGCGCCCCGCGTCGTTGGAGCGGACGTAATTGTTTCGTCCGCCGTTTGCGTCAGCGCGGCCTACGGTGCGTCGGCCGTAATTTGACAGGCAAGGAGGTGGAGCCAGACCTAATCGAAGAGTTACTCACAACCTCAGATCGATGACCGATTCGCTCCGATCCGGTCGCCGCGCATTCTTCTGTCTCTGAATCCTACTGCGCGGCATTCTCTTCCGCATTCCTGCCCTCTCCGGGTGGGTGTGCCGTTGGTGTGCGCGCTGACACAGATAGGAATGCCTGGGGAACCGGCCACGGGGCCAGCTTTCCACAGGGAGTAGTCCATGGCGTTTGTCAACGTAGTACCGGAAATCCTGTCCGCAGCAGCGGGCAACCTGCAATCGATCGGCTCGGCGGTGAGCGCCCGGAATGCGGCGGCGCTAGCCCCGACCACCGGGTTGGTGCCCGCAGCCGCCGATGAGGTATCGGCCTTGGCCGCAATGCAATTCGCCACTCATGCGCAGATGTATCAGACCGTCAGCGCGCAAGCCACCGCGATGCACCAGATGTTCGTCTCGATTCTGGCGGCGAGCGCCGATTCTTATGCGACCACCGAAGCGGCCAACGCCGCAGCAGCGAGCTGAGGAGTGAACGATGGATTTCGCAGCACTGCCACCCGAAGTCAACTCCGGGCTGATGTACACCGGCCCGGGCTCTGCGCCGATGCTGGCCGCCGCGGCGTCCTGGGACAACCTTGCCGTCGAGATGTATTCGGCGGCCAGCGATTACGGCTCGGTGATCTCCGACCTCAGCAGTGGTCCGTGGCGAGGCCCGGCATCGGGGGCGATGGCGTCAGCGGCGGCACCCTATGTCTCGTGGATGAGCGCGACCGCCGCGCAAGCCGAGCAGGCCGCAGGTCAAGCCAAGGCGGCGGCCAGCGCCTACGAATCCGCGTTCGGGTTGACAGTGCCCCCACCGGTGATCGTCGCCAACCGGACGCTGTTGGGCTCGCTGATCTCAACGAACATCCTTGGCCAGAACACCCCGGCGATCGCCGCCACCGAAGCGCACTACGCCGAAATGTGGGCTCAGGACGCCGCCGCGATGTACGGCTATGCCGGATCTTCCGCGGCCGCATCGACATTGACGCCGTTCGCCGCTCCACCGGCGACCACCTCGGCGACCGGTGCGGCAGCTCAGGCCGCCACGGTCGCTCAGGCCACCGGCACCGGGACGCAGACCACGCTGTCGCAACTGATGACGGCCATGCCCGCCGCGCTACAAGGGCTTGCCTCGCCCGCGACGTCGACATCGGCTGGGTCGGAGTCTGGGTTCATGAGCATGCTCGACTTGCTGACTGGGAACGCGTCCGGGACCCCGCTGTCGGCAGTCTTCAACGACCTGTTCAGCTCGAATGGCTTGGGGCTGAACGCCGGTTTGTGGAACACCATTTTCTCTTCCGGCTTTTATATGCCGGGCAACTGGTTGGGCACCATGACGGATCTTGTCGGGATGCAGGGCGCCGGGGGCGCCGAAGGCGCAGCGGCTGCAGCCGGGGACGCGGCGGGCGATGCGGTAGGGGCTGCGACCGGTGCTGCAGCCGACGGCCTGGGCGGCGCGGTGGCGGGCCCGGCCGCAGGAATCGGCGGGCTAAGCGGACTGGGCGGCGCTGGGGACGCAGTGTCAGCGGCCTTGGGCCGGGGCGCGGCGATCGGAGCGCTGGCGGTGCCGCCGAGCTGGAATGGGGTCGCGCCGACGACAAGCCCGTTCGCCCCGCTGTTGGGGAGCGTCCCGCTCAGCGCTCCGCCGGCGGCGGTTCCGGGAATGCCGGGGATGCCGGCCGCCAACGCGGCCGGACACTCCTTCAACGGCAGCGCTCCCAAGTACGGATTCCGCCCGACGGTGATGGTGCCGTCACCGGCAGCCGGCTGACCGGCAGTCCTACAGCGGGGTGGTGTAGGCGGCGCTGATACCGCCGTCGACCAAGAACGTCGCCGCGGTGATGAACGAGGCGTCGTCGCTGGCCAAAAAGGCGACGGCAGCGGCGACTTCGTCGACTTCGGCGAAGCGCCCCATCGGCACGTGCACCAGTCGCCTTGCCGCGCGCTCGGGATCTTTGGCGAAAAGCTCTTGCAGCAGTGGAGTATTCACCGGCCCGGGGCACAGCGCGTTGACCCGGATGCCCTGCCGCGCGAACTGCACGCCGAGCTCCCGCGACATGGCCAACACCCCGCCTTTGGACGCGGTGTAGGAAATCTGCGACGTGGCCGATCCCATCACCGCGACGAACGACGCCACGTTGACGATCGAACCCGTGCCCGCGGGCGCCATGTGCCGCAACGCCGCCCGGCAGCACAGGTACACCGATTTCAGGTTGACGTCTTGCACCCGCTGCCACACTGGCAGCTCGGTGTTCTCGATCAGCTCGTCGTCGGGTGGCGAAATGCCCGCGTTGTTGATCGCGATGTCGACGGATCCATAGCTGTCCGCCGCGGCGTCGAACAGCGCGTTGACCGCGGCCTCGTCCGAAACGTCCACTCCGACATAGAGCCCACCCAGTTCGTCGGCGGCCGCCTTGCCGGTCTTCTCGTCGATGTCACCGATGACGATCGTGGCTCCCTCGGCGTGCAGGCGCCGCGCCGACGCCAGGCCGATACCGCCGCCGCCGCCGGTGACAACCGCGATCTTGCCCCCCAGCCGTCGGCTCAAGTCGACTTGGCTCATCAGCTTACCCGTCCGCTCGCATATGCCCTCGCCGCCTCGACGATCGCCGAGAACAGTCGAAGGTCGTCCAGACTCTCCTCCGGATGCCATTGCACCGCGAGCACGAAACCGTCCCCGGGCAGCTCCAGCGCCTCGATCACACCATCGGCATCCCACGCGCTGACAACCAGGCCCTCGCCGAGCTCGGCGACGGCCTGATGGTGATAGCACTGCGCGTCCACCGACTCACCGACCAGCGCGGCCAGCCGGGTACCCGACACCGTGCGTACCGGCAGCTTGCTGAACACCGCGTTGCCGGCCCGATGTCCGCTGTGTCCGAGGAGGTCCGGCAGATGCTGGTGCAGCGTCCCACCGAGCGCGACGTTGAGCACCTGCGCGCCGCGACAGATGCCGAGCACCGGCAGCTCACGCTTGAGCGCGGCGGCCAGCAGCGTGAACTCCCACGCGTCGCGCTGACGGCCGGGCTCGTCGGTGGCCGGATGCGGCTGCTGGCCGTAGGCGGCGGGGTCGACGTCCTTGCCGCCGGTGATCAACAGCCCGTCCAGGCCGTCGAGCACCCGCTCGGCGATCTCGGGATCCACCGGCTGGGGCGGTAGCAGCACGGCGACACCGCCGGCTGCGTTGACGCCCTTGAAGTAGACGGCGGGCAGAAAGCTGGCAGGCACATCCCACACGCCGGTCTGCGCCTGACTCAGATACGTTGTCAGCCCGATCACCGGCGGCCTCACTCTTGATTGCCCGGCTCCTCCTCCGGCCGTTCCGGCCGGCATCGTCGCCGGATCAAAAACGCTCAAAACCGCGTACCCTCTCCCAGTCGGTCACCGCAGCCTTGAACTTGGTTAACTCGACCCGGGCGTTGTTGACGTAATGGCTCACGACGTCCTTCCCGAATGCCTCCAGAGCGACGGCTGACGCGCCGAACAGCGTCGCGGCCTCGTCCAGCGTGCCGGGTAGCCGTTCGGCAGCGTCTCGGCCGGTCTCATACGCATTGCCGGAGTACGGCTCCGGTAACGGCAAGCCGCGCTCGATACCGTGCAGCCCGCCGGCGATCAGCGCCGCCACGGCCAGATACTGGTTGACGTCGCCTCCGGGCA
>Ga0335075_10001019_pt1 | contig 47253 bp, 48 predicted proteins | sample Lox_Sample_24_FD_206723 | JGI IMG/M metagenome (GOLD analysis project Ga0335075, IMG submission 206723) | Soil microbial communities from Loxahatchee National Wildlife Refuge, Florida, United States - Lox_Sample_2.4 | ecosystem: Environmental > Terrestrial > Soil > Wetlands | place: USA... | reverse complement strand
GTCTTTGTGGTGAATCTATAATGCCGAAGCGGGCTGCACAGGCGTTTCGGGAGTCGTAAACCAGTGTGCCAGGCATACGTGCCTGTCGTGATTCGCTTGCCAAGGCGTGTGTCAATCATTATTGTATCGGTATAATACCAGACCGCCAAATGGCCGACTCGTGGCTGCCGCCCGCATGTCATTGCGAGGAGCGAAGCGACGAAGCAACCTCATACCGGCCGACCTAATGATCGACTCGCCGGCCGCGCCCGATCGTCATGGCGGGCGCAGGCCCACGCCTATGCAGCACGCAGCAAGAAAGAATCGTGGATGCCGGCCTTCGCCGGCATGACGCGGAGGGCGGCGGCCGTGCGTCAATCATTATGTTGCCTGGTATCAGTCGGGCGGCGCTCAGACGAGCGTGCGCCGCCCGACCGAGGTTGCCTCGTCGCTTCGCTCCTCGCAATGACATGGGGAGCGCAGCCGCGTAGGTGGGTCATTCAGCGGGTTAGTATAACTCCTAGAACTCTGTGGCTTTATCTTTTTCTGTGATCTTTGTGTTAAAATGATTTTTCTTTACACATCCGAATCGCGAGGTACTCGACGATAGACACAGCCGCGATCGCCTGGCTGCGAAGGGCCAAATGCGATTGCACTGGTGAGCCACTGCCGCATGTGCCGATGCGGCTCAGCCCTGGCCCAACGTGATCTGCACCACACGCACGACGACCATGATCGATGCCAGCACAAGATAGATACGCAGCGCGCCCAGCCACACCCGCTTCGCACGTGTCAACCGTGCCGGTGGCAGCAGCGCGAGCGGCGGCATGCGCCAGGTCTGCCGGTCGAGATCTCGGGCGACGCCGCTGGCCTCCGGGGCGCCGGATTTGCGGCGCAGCAGCAGGGCGATGCCGGCGACCGCGAGCGACAGTACCGTACCGCCGCCGAGGATGCGCAGGATCGCCGTGTCGCTGATATCGGGGTAAAGCACCGCCGCCGTCAGGATCACCGACAGCACGACCAGCACCGCGATCACCGCGCCGGTGAACAGATTGAGCCATTGGCCGTTCACCCAGGGCCCGAGCACGGCGCGGTCGTTGCACAGCAGCAGCAGGAACACCGTGGCGCTGGGCAGCAGCACGCCCGCCAGCACCTGCACCGCCAGCGTCAGCAGGCCCAGCGGCATGCCGGGGACCGCCACCAGCGCCGCCGAGGCCGCGATAAGCCCCGCATAGACCAGGTAGAACCCGATCGCGTCCGTGGGCTTGCGGTGCAGCGAATGGCGCACGGCCAGCACGTCGCCGATCGCATAGGCGGTGGCGAGCGACACCGCCGAGGCGCCGATCACGCTGGCATCGATGAGCGCCAGCGCGAACAACACGCCGGCCGCGGGGCCGATATGCCGGGCAAGGCCAGCCGCGACGCCGCCGGCATCGGTGAAATTGCCGAACTCGGGTGTTCCAGTGAAGGCCGCGGCAGCGCAGGCCATCAGCACGATCGCGCCGACCAGCACCACGACGATGCCGATCCACAGATCGACGCGCTCATAGCGGATGAAGCGGGGGGTGATGCGCTTGTCGATCACGTAGCTCTGCTGGAAGAAGAGCTGCCAGGGCGCGATCGTGGTGCCGACCAGGCCGATCAGCAGCAGCATGATGTCGGACAGTCTGCCGGAGGGCAGCGCCGGCACTGTCAGGTCGTGCGCGATCTGGCCGAGCGGCGGGTGCGCCAGCAGGAACAAGGGGACCAGCAGCAGGGTGCCGAAGCACAGCGCGAGGGCGAAGCGCTCGAAGCGGCGAAAATTGCCGGTGCTGGCGCCGATGATGGTCAGGAACGCCGCGACGGTGATGCCGTCCAGCCTGGCGACGCCGAGATAGCTCAGGGCCAGGCTGATGCCGACGAACTCGGTGACGATGGTCAGTGCGTTCAGCAGGAACAAGTCGATGACGCTGAAGGCGCCCCAGAACCTGCCGAAGCGCTCGAGGATGAGGCGGCCATGGCCGACGCCGGTGACGGCGCCGAGCCGCAGCACCATTTCCTGGTTCACGTACAGCACCGGGACCAGCAGCAGCAGCGACCACAGCAAGGTGGTGCCGTAATTCTGTCCGGCCTGGGTGTAGGTGGCGAAGGCGCCGGCGTCGTTGTCGCCGACCATGACGATCAGGCCGGGGCCGAGGATCGCCAGCAGCGTCGCCAGGCGGCGGCCCCAGGTGCTGCGGGTGCGGTGGTCGTGCGCGTGGATGGTGCCCAGCGCGCCCTCGATGTCGCCGAGATGCGCGCTGTCCAGTACCGCGCCGTATGCTTGGGTCCCGATATCGATGCTCTGGCTCATTTCCGTTCTCCCGCGTCGCCCGGGCGGGCGTTGCCTGCGCTGCGTTCACGGCAGGGGCGGCACGGTGGTCGCCGTGCCGCCTGCCGGGCCGGCGGCCGGGTCAGTAGGGAGGAACGGGGGCCGGGAACTCGACTTCCCAGTGGCAGGACAGCCGGCCATTGGCATCGTTCAGCCAGCGACAGGCGAGCGCCGGGCGCGTCCGGGCCTGCCGGTCCAAGGTTGCCCGGACGACGTTTTGCAGCCGCGCGACGGCGGCGGTGGTTACGTCCCGGCGGGGCGGGGCGAATTGCAGCAAAGCGGCCATTGGGGCCTCCTTTTGCTCAAGCGGTTTGCCTGAGCCCGGGAGGCCTGGCCGCCGGGGATCAGCGCATCAGCGCCGAAGCCTCAACGGACACATGCGCGGCCCGGGCAACGATCCAACCCAGCGGCGTTGCGGCAGGCGCCGAGCGCCTACTCTCGCACTCCGTGGGCTGGCTGCTAGATCGCGGTTTCATGTGATCCTTCGGTGTGATTGAAACGGTCCCCGGCGTTTTGGTCCGGGGCAGGCGCAGTAACGCCAGCCGCATGGCTCGCGTTGCTACCGAATGGCGCATATACTCATACCCGGTATGGGGTCAAGGGCCATGTCCGGACCGGACACAGAAAAAACCAAGCTCGTGAAGCGCTTGGGACGCATTCGCGGGCAGGTGGAGGCGATTCAGCGTGCCCTGGAAGCGGAGGCGAGTACCGTCGCGATCCTGCAGCAGGCCACTGCGTGCCGCGGCGCGCTGGATGGGTTCATCGCCGAGGTGATCGAGGACCATATCCGCGACCGCATGGTGCGGGCGGCCGACCACGCCAGCGCGACCAAGGCGGCAGAGGAGCTGATCGGGATCGTGCATTCGTACCTGACGTGAGTGCGGTCCTGACGTGAGTGCGGTCCTGACGTGAGTGCGGATCTGACGTGAGTGCGGTGGCCGGAATTGTGCCGCGCGTTCCTTGCCGATGTTGGAACTGTCTCCGATGCAACCCGCAGCAGATTGAAATGCAATCATTGATTATGGTGCTTGCGTCAGCCACACGAGGCCGCGGCCCAGATGAGCAGCATCACCATCCGGAACCTCGATCCGGCGATCAAGGAACGGCTGCGCATTCGCGCCGCGGAGCATGGCCACTCCATGGAGGCTGAGGCCCGCCGCATTTTGCAAAACGCGCTGAAAGGCCCGGTCCGCAACCCTGCGCCCAGCCTTTACGAACGCATCCGCGCGCGCTTCGCGCCTCTGGGGGGCGTCGACGATCTCGAATTGCCGCCACGCCTGCCGGATCGTGACCCACCCCGGTTCGACTGATGTTCGTGCTCGATACCAACGTCCTGTCTGCAATGATGGGAGGTGCGCTGGCGCCGGAGGTAGCGGCGTGGGTTGCAGCCCAGCCGGAGGAGGAGCTGTTCACCGCCTCCGTACCGCCAAAGGCACGGCCCCACCCTTCGCGTGGCCAGGCGTGGGCGGCTTTTCGCGTGTGATACCAGACCGCCAAATGACTGACTCGTGGCTGCCGCCCGCATGTCATTGCGAGTTGACCACCGGCCGCGGGGCCGACCCGCCCTGAATGAAACGGTGCGGTTTTTGCCGTCATTGCGAGGCCCGCAGGGCCGAAGCAATCTCCCGCGGAGGATTGCTTCGGCCCTGCGGGCCTCGCAATGACGGGAACGGTCAGCCGCCTTGTTTCTTGTTAGGAGCGAAGCGACGAGCGCCGCGCGACCGAGGTTGCTTCGTCGCTTCGCTCCTCGCAATGACATGGGGAGCGCAGCCGCGTACGTCGGTCATTCAGCGGGTTCGTATGACTGCTTTTCACCGCTTGCCAATGGACGCGGATGCTGTAGCTCATGACGGGATGTCACCGTCTGCCGGGATGGCAAGCTCAACGGTCTCACGCTCCCGCGCCGAATTCATCCTGCTGGCGTTCTTGACACTCCGCTACCCCCCCTGTAGCAAGCGCCCGCCTTCCGGCAAGCCGCTTGCCAGGAGCGAATATGAGCGATGATCCGGGCGACGACGAAGGCCCCTCTTTCGAGGAGCGGCTGAAAGCAGCCCGGAGCAGGCAGGGGCTCGATGCTCCGCCGAAATTGCCGGGACCCATGCCCGGCGATCTCGGCATGTCCCCGTGGGGGATTGGCCTGCGGGTGGGCGTGGAGCTGGTTTCGGCCCTGGTCGTGGCAGTCGCCATCGGCTACGGGCTCAGCCTGCTGTTCGGCGCCCGGGCCATCTTCATCGCAGTCTTCGTACTGCTCGGCGGCGCGGCGGGCGTGCTGAACGTCTGGCGCATGTTCGCGCCCGGCAACGACCGATGGATGCAGAAGCGGGCCGGCGCGGGGCCGAATGGTTCACCGTTGAATGGCCCGCGGCTGAATGACAGGGGAAACAAGGACGGTGGCGGCGCAGGGATCAAGCATTGACGCGATGAGCCAGTTCGAACTCCACCCGGTGTTCGGACATGTTGGCGCCATGGTGGATTTCAGCAACTCCAACCTGTTCATGATCATCGCCGCGCTGCTGACGCTGGGCCTGCTGTGGGTCGGCATGCGGCCGCGCGCCATGGTGCCCGGGCGGCTGCAATCCGCGGCCGAAATGGCCTATGAAGCCGTGATGTCGATGTGCGTGGACACCATCGGTCCCGAAGGCCGCGGCTTCTTTCCCTTCGTCTTCACCCTGTTCTTTTTCATCCTGTTCGGCAACCTGCTGGGCGTCTGGCCATACGACTTCACCTTCACCAGCCACATCGTGGTGACGCTGGCGCTGACCCTGGTGGTGTTCTTTCTCTCGACAGGTGTCGGCCTGTACTATCACAAGCTGCACTTCTTCAGCTATTTCGTGCCCGAAGGCGTGCCCGTGCTGCTGCTGCCGCTGCTGGTGCCGATCGAGGTGCTGTCGTACCTCTCGCGCATCATCTCGCTGTCGGTGCGCTTGTTCGCCAACATGATGGCCGGCCACGTGATGCTGGAGGTGTTCGGCGCCTTCGTGGTGATGCTGGCCGGCGCCGGCATCATCTTCTGGATCCCGTCCGCCCTGTCCGAGGCGGTGCTGATCGCGCTGATCGGCTTCGAGATCCTGGTGGCCACGCTGCAAGCCTACGTGTTCGCCATCCTCACCTGCATCTACCTGCACGACGCGGTGCACCTGCACTGACCCGTATCCCCCCATCCGCGCCGCCACCGTCCCGGCGCCGACGACGCAACGAAAGGAACTGACTGATGGATCTCGCTTCCGCCAAGGAAATTGGTGCCGGCCTCGCCGTGATCGCGCTCTCGGGCGTGGGCGTCGGCATCGGCTATATCTTCGCCGCGCTGGTGAACAGTGTGGCGCGCAATCCGGCATCGCGCGACCGCGTGTTCGGCCTGGCGATCCTGGGCTTCGCGCTGACCGAAGCGGTCGCGCTGTACGCGCTGGTCATCGCGTTCATCATTCTGTTCGTGTGAGTCATCATATGCGGCTGCTGCTTGCCGCTTCGGTGTCCCTTGGCCTGCTGCTGCCGGCCGCCGCGATGGCGGAGGGCATGCCGCAGCTCAACTTCGCCAATCCGCTGACCACGCGCCAGCTTATCTGGGGCGCGGTGATCTTCGTCGTGTTCTACGTCCTCGCGAAGGGGTCGGCGCTGCCGCGCGTGGCGTCGGTGCTGGAGGAGCGTGCGAACCACATCGCCCGCGACCTGCAGAACGCGCAGGACGCGAAGGACAAGAGCGACAAGGCCGCGGCAGAAGTCGCCGCCGCGACCGCCAAGGCACGGTCCGAGGCGCAGGCGGCGATCAACGCTGCCCTGGACAAGGCGAAGGCCGAAGCCTCGGCGCAGGCGGCGGCGCTGAATGCGCGGCTGGAGAAGCAGTTGCAGGAATCGGAGGCGACGATCGCCGAGGCGCGCTCGACGGCGATGGGCGCGCTGCGGCAGGTTGCGACCGAGACCGCGGCGACCGTCATCACCCGCCTGACCGGGGCGGCGCCGGAATCGACGCGGCTGGATGGCGCGATCGGCGCGGCGCTGTCGGCGCGCGGCGTGGGCTGAAGGGGACTGAGCCATCATGGACTGGTTTTCGCCCGCAGAAGGCCGTACCTGGGTCGCCGCTGCGTTCCTGCTGTTCTTTGTCTTGTTTGGCCGGAAGCTGTGGAAGCCGCTGGCGGGCATGCTGGACGACCGCGCGGTGAAGGTGCGGGCGGAACTGGAAGAAGCCGCCCGACTGCGCCGCGAGGCAGAGGCGATGCTGAAGGACGCCGAGCAACGCCGTGCCGAGGCGCTGGCCGAGGCGAAGGCGCTGATCGAGGGCGCACAGGCGGAGGCGGCGCGGGCCGCCGCCGCTGCCTCGGCGGAGGCCGAGGCTTCCGCCAGGCGCCGGGAGCAAATGGCGCTGGACCGCATCGCGGCGGCGGAGAAGGCGGCGGTGGACGAGGTGCGCCTGACGGCGGTGGATGTCGCCACGTCGGCGGCGCGGCAGGTCATTTCGGAAGGTCTGTCGCCGGACGCGGACGCGCGCCTGATCGATCACGCGATCACGCAACTGCCGGGCGCCCTGGCGCAGCGGCGGGCGGCGTAGGTAACCTCTCCCGCGCTACGCGCGGGGTTGGGTCGCGAAGCGGACCGACGCAAGACGCGAAGGCATTATATCCGGCATCGACCGTATCCTCGGGCGATCGAGCCGCTGGCTTGATAGCCGCCAGCATCAGCCTTCGGAACGGTGTAGGATCATCTTCGAAGCGAGCATATCGACCTCGGCGTTGGCTGTTGCTATCAGGTCGATCGTGCCGGTGAACGGTGGCGAGGATAGTGGAAAATTCTTTGCGACATGCAGACCGGATCACCCTCAGCCGGCGCGCTGCCGCGCTCCGACCTCTCCCGCCACAGGCGGGAGAGGTTTATTATGCCCTCATGCAGCCGAGGACACTTGAGCAGCTTGTCGAATCCGAGGCAGCCGCGAGGCTGGTCGCGTTCCGCGATGCTGTACTCCATGCATTCCCGGGGGCTGTCCAAGACGTCCTCTTGTTCGGCAGCCGCGCCCGCGGCGACGCACAACCCGACTCGGATTATGATGTGGCCGTCGTACTGGAGTACCCGCTGGCACTCAACCGAAATGTACGCTGCCAACTGGCCGATGCCGCGTGGGAACACGTGATTGACGGGTACGCGATCATCCCGCTCGCACTAAGTCCAGACGACCTGCCTTCAGATCGCAGCAGAGGCACCGAACTCGGCGCACGCATTGCTGACGAGGGCGTCAGCCTTCGATGAGCGATCCAGAAACGGCGGCCGACGCTTGGCAGATGGCCCTCGACTTTTTGCGAGAAGCTGAAGCGGGGTCGCCAGAGGCGACGCCGCGTATGGTACTGCATGCGGCCTATTATGCCATGTATCACGCCGCCCGCGCCGTTCTCATTCAGGCACATGGCCGTCAAGCACCTTTGAAGCATAGTGTCGTGGTCGGCTGGTTCGGCAGATTAGCCAAAGACGCCAGCAATGCAGACCTCATGTCCGCGGGACGACTGATCAACGAGATGCAGGAAGAGCGGCTGCTATCTGACTACCGCGCCGGCCGGAGACCTCCGCCAACCGACGCTGAAGCAGCGGTTCGCGACGCCCGGCAATTCGTCGAAATTTGCGCCGTGCATTATTCGTTTCTGTCCCCGGAGGCACGATAGATGCACGTCGCTACCTCGCCCGCCTTCAAGGAAAACGCCCACCGCGCCCTGGCCGATGCCGGGTTGCAAAAGGCGCTCGCCCGCAGCGGCCCCAGCTTCATCGCGCGCCGCGCCGCTGCGGTCGCCGCGCTGCCGGAGTTTGAGCAACTCCGCGACACCGCCCGCGATATCAAGAACCATACGCTGGGGCATCTGGACTTCTACCTCGAAGAATACGAAGCCAGGCTGACCGAGGCGGGGGGAAAGCTGCACTGGTGCGCCACCGCCGACGAAGCCCGCGACGCGGTGCTGGCGATCTGCCGAGGCGCGAACGCCCGCACCGTCACCAAGGGGAAGTCGATGATCGGCGAGGAGATCGCCATCAACGATCACCTGGAACGCAACGGCATCACGCCGGTCGAGACCGACCTGGGCGAATACATCATCCAGCTTCGCCACGAATTGCCGAGCCACATCATCGCGCCCGCCTTCCATCTGAACCTGGAAGACTGGGAAACCACCTTCCGCAAGTCGCACACCGACCTGCCGCCCGACCGCACCTTCCACGAACGCCGCGACGTCCTGATCGAGGCGCGGACCAAGCTGCGCGAACGCTTCCTTTCCGCCGATGTCGGCGTCACCGGCGCCAATTTCCTGATCGCCGAGACCGGCAGCAGCGTCATCGTCACCAACGAGGGCAATGGCGACCTGACGCAGACGCTGCCGCGCGTGCACATCGTGCTTGCCAGCATCGAGAAGATGGTGCCCACGATCGAGGACTGCACGTCGCTGCTGCGCGTGCTGGCGCGGTCGGCGACGGGGCAGGATTTCTCGGTCTACACCACGTTCTCCACCGGCGCGCGGCGGCCGGGGGATCTGGACGGGCCGGACGAATACCACGTGGTGCTGCTGGACAATGGCCGTTCGGCGATGCTCGGCACCGAGTTCCAGGACATGCTGCGCTGCATCCGCTGCGCGGCCTGCATGAACCATTGTCCGGTGTATGGCGCGGTAGGCGGGCATGCGTACGGCTGGGTCTATCCCGGGCCGATGGGGTCGGTGCTGACTCCGTCGCTGATCGGCGTGGACCAGGCGGGCCATCTGCCGAACGCCAGCACTTTCTGCGGCAAATGCGAGAGCGTCTGCCCGGTGCGCATCCCTCTGCCCGGCCTGATGCGCCACTGGCGGGAACGCGAATTCGAACGCCATCTGACGCCGAGTACGATGCGGCAGGGGCTGGCGTTCTGGGGCTGGCTTGCGCGGCGGCCCTCGCTGTATCGCCTGGCCACACGCGCTGCGGCGTGGGGATTGGGTATTGCGGGACGCAAACGCGGGCGGTTCGCGAAATTGCCGCTGGCCGGCGGCTGGACGTTCGGGCGCGACATGCCGGCGCCTGAAGGGGAGTCGTTCTTCGCGCGGTATGTGAAGCAGCAGCGGGCGGAGGGGGGACGATGAGCGATTGCCGACGTGGTTGGGCGTGGCGCTGCGCCTGCGCTGCATGTCATTGCGCTGCATGTCATTGCGCCCTATGTCATTGCGCCCTATGTCATTGCGCCCTATGTCATTGCGCCCTATGTCATTGCGCCCTATGTCATTGCGAGGAGCGAAGCGACGAAGCAATCTCGTTCGGGTTGAGCCGCAGTTCGTCACGAACGAGATTGCTTCGTCGCTTCGCTCCTCGCAATGACATATTTGCCGATCGCGACGACATATTTGGTCCTCGCGATGACATATTTGTTCCTGGCGATGACATATTTGTTCCGCGCGATGACATATTTGGTCCTCGCCATGACATATTTGCTGATCGCAATGACAAATTTGCTCCCCGCAATGATATATTCGCTCCTCGCACTGACAGAATCGTGCCGTGACCCGCGAGACCATCCTCACCGCCATCCGCCGCGGGCTGCGGCGCGGGGCGTTGCCGGCGGACCAGGTGGCGATGCTGCGCGGGCGCATGGCGACGCATCCCCGCCAGCTTATTCCTGCCCGCTCGCAGCTTCCGCATGCTGAACAAATCGATCTGTTCTTGCGCAACGTCGAGAAGGAATTCGGCACCGTTAGCCGCGTGCCCGACCCGGACGCGGTGCCGGCCGCCGTGGCCGACTACCTTGCGGCGCAGAACCTGCCCACATCGCTGGTCATGGCACCGCACCCGGAACTTCAGGCCATCCCCTGGTCCAACCGCCCGCTGCTGACCATCCGCGAAGGCCGCGCCGAGGCGACCGATCTGGTCAGCGTCCAGCACGCCTTTGCCGGCATCGCCGAGACCGGCACGCTGATGCTGCCTTCCGCCCCCGAGCGTCCCACCACGCTGAACCTGCTCGCCGACACGGAAATCGCGGTGCTGCGCGCCTCGCGCCTGGTTGGCGCCTACGAGGACGCCTGGGACCTGCTGCGCGCCGAGCGTGGCAGCATGCCGCGCAACGTTATGCTGGTAACCGGCCCGTCCCGGTCGGCCGATATCGAGCAAACGCTCGAACTCGGCGCCCATGGCCCGCGCCGGCTGCATGTGGTGCTGATCGACGATCGCGTGTAGCCTCAACTCCCATCGAAGGGAACCGAATGCAATGCGCAACAGCGACATCCAGATCCATCCCTGTACCGGCACGGTCGGTGCCGAGATCCGCAATGTCGATCTGGCCCAACTCGACGATCCCACCGCGGACATCATTCGCGAGACCCTGTTCGATCGCGGCGTGGTGTTCTTCCGCGACCAGCATCTGACGCCGGAGCAACACGTCGCCGCGGCGGAACGCTTCGGCCCGATCGACATCAACCGTTTCTTCAAGCACGCCGACGGCTATCCGATGATCGCCGAAGTGCGCAAAGAGCCAGAGCAGAAAAACAATATCGGTGGCGGGTGGCATACCGACCACAGTTACGACCAGGCACCGGCGCTCGGTTCCATGCTGTATGCGCGCGAGGTTCCTCCCAGCGGCGGCGATACCCTGTTTGCCAGCATGTACGCCGCGTACGATGCGTTGTCGGACGGATTGAAGCAGACGCTGGAGAGGCTGCGCGCCCACCATTCCAGCCGCCACATATTCGGCGTCAACAACCGCCGTCCGAAGGACAATGACCTGGCGGGGCGCCTCGGCAATGCCGAGCTGGCGACGCAGGACGCGGTGCATCCGGTGGTGATCCGGCATCCCGGCAGCGGGCGGAAGGCGCTGTACGTCAACCCCAGCTTCACCCTGCGTTTCGAAGGCTGGACCGACGACGAATCGCGTCCCTTGCTCGAATACCTGTATCGCCATGCGCAGCGGCCGGAATTCTGCTGCCGGTTTCAATGGGCCGAAGGGTCAGTCGCGTTCTGGGACAATCGCGCGACGTGGCATTACGCGGTGAACGATTATCACGGCGCGCGGCGGCTGATGCACCGGGTTACCATCGGCGGTCCGGAACTGGACTGAGCAGCGGCGCGTTCGAGGACGATCACACCGGTTCAGTCTCGGACGCGGCGTCCAGTCCCGCCCTGCGCGGTGTGCTTCTCCTGTGCGTTCAGGAAGGATCGGGCCAGTGCGCTGTAGAGCGGCCGGCGGCACACCAGCCGCGAAATGCCGAACGCCAGGAACGACGCCGCCAGCAAGGGCACCGTCACGCGCTGATTGTCGGTCATCTCCATCACGATCACCGCGGCGGTGATCGGCGCCTGCACCACCCCGGAGAAATACGCGACCATTCCCAGCAGCACGACCGCGCCTTCCGGCACCTTCGGCAGGAAATGCGACAGCCAGGCGCCAAGCCCGGCGCCCACCGACAGCGACGGTGCGAAGATGCCGCCGGGGATGCCGCTGATATAGGAGACCACGGTGGCGGCGAATTTCAGCACCACATAGGCGCCGCCCGGCATCGCCGTGCCTTCGACCATGCCGCGTGCCTGGGCATAGCCGGTGCCGTAGGTCTCGCCGCCTGACTCAATTCCCATCGCCGCCAGCGCCAGTCCGCACAGCGCGGCGAACGCAAAGGGATAGCGCAGCAGCCACGCCCCGAGCCGCCCGGAGAACCCGTTGGCGAAGCGCACCAGCGCCGCGCTGAACATGCCGCCGCACAATCCGCCGACAAGGCTGCACAGCAGCACCGCGATCCAGCCAGGGCCGAAATCCAGCACCGCCGAGGTGTGCCCGAAATACGTATAGTTGCCCGCCAGCGCCAAGGTGGTGATGCCGCCGACAATCACCGCCGTCAGCACCGTGCCCGAGGTGCGGGATTCGAACGAATGGCTGAGTTCCTCGATTGCGAACACGACGCCGGCGAGCGGCGTATTGAACGCGGCGGCCACGCCGGCAGCGCCGCCGGCCAGCACCAACGCGCGCTCCAGTTCCAGCCGCGGCAGGCGCAGCACGCGGCCGAGACCGTGCATGATCGAGGCGCCGACCTGAACGGTGGGTCCTTCGCGGCCGATCGAGGCGCCGCAGCATAGCCCCAGCAAGGTGAGTCCGATCTTGCCGACGGCGATTCGCGGCGACAGGACGCGGGCGATGGCGCCGCGGTCCGTCATATGCTGCGCCGCGATCACCTGCGGAATGCCGCTGCCCTGGGCGCCAGGAAATACGTAGCGCGTGAGCAGGAAGGCCGCGGTCAGGCCGAGCGGGCAGACGATCAGGGCGATCCAGGGACGCGGCGCCTGCAACGCGACGAACCAGTTGCTGGCGCGGTCCGCCAATGCCGCAAAGCCGATGGCGACAACGGCAATCAGCACCGCTCCGGCCCAGAAGACGAGGCGCCGCAGCCATTCCCGCGGCGAGACGATTGGCAGGCGGGTCAGGCGGCGCAGCCGGACACGCGCCAATCGGGTCATACTGGGCATCGCGGCCGCAGCCTACGCCAATCTTCCGCGGTGTCCACATCGTGCAACGTCCGCAACGACGCCACGCGGTGGCGGGAGAAATTCGCCAGCGTGTCGGCAAGCGCGTGGGAGGTGGACCATCGCACGCCGGCAAACGGGCGGGCCGGGCGGCGCGGCGACAGAGCAATCAGCCAATAGCCGCCGTCGGCCGCGGGGCCGAACGCCGCGTGGGCGCGACCGACTGCGCGGAACGCGGCAGCGAGATCGTTGACGCCGGCTTCCGGGATGTCGCAGCCGATGATGGCGACGCGGCTGTGCGGGAAGCGCCGGAAAACCCGCGCCATGCGTTTTCCCAGGTCGCCCCGGCCCTGGCTGATGCGCCGGATGCCCGGCGGCAGCCGCAGCCTGGCGCGATCCGGCGTCGCGCAGAGCATGGTCTGGAAGCGGCGGTCGGCGGCAAGCGCTCGCAGCAGGCGCAGCAATGTCTGCGCATGGAAGCGCAGGGCGGCGCGGTCGCCGATCTCCTTGGCGAGCCGGCGCTTGACCGTGCCGAGCCGGGGCACGCGGGCGAACACCACCGCGATGTCGCGCGTCATCGGTAGAGCATGGCGATGCGGCGCGGCGGGACGCCGGCGAACCACAGGCCGAGGCAGAGCAGATTGCGGGCCGAACGGCGGCGCCAGCCGTCGCGCTCCCATTTGGCGGCAGCGGTGACGGCGGCGGCATCCAATTGCGTGAGGCGATGGCGTCCGAGCCGGCGGACCAGGTCCACGTCCTCCATCAGGGGCAGCGGCCGGATACCGCCGACCGCCTGGAGCAAGGCGCGGTGGATGAGCAAACCCTGGTCGCCGTAGGGCAGGCTCAGCACGCGGCAGCGCCAGGCCACCAGGCGTTCCAGCCGGCGGGCGCGCCGATTGGCGCTGTCGAGCGCGAAGCGGAAATATCCGGCGAGGTCGGGGTGGCTTCGGGTATGGGCGCGGGTGACAGCTTCGGCGTCCGGAGACAGGCGGGTATCGGCGTGGAGCAATAGCAGCCAGTCGTGGGCTGCCGCCGTGGCACCAGCCGCAAGCTGCGGGCCTCGACCTCGGGGCGATGTGACGACCGTGGCGCCCAGGCCGGCGGCAACTGTGGCCGTACCGTCGCTGCTGTCACCGTCCGCCACGATGATTTCCGCTGCCCAGGCAACCGTGGCGAGGGTTGCCGGCAAGGTCGCGGCGGCGTTCAGCGTGGGGATGACGACGGACAGAGTGGGCGCGGCGGGCGTTGCCGGCGCCGTGTTCCGTTTATGTTCTTGACCTCGCCTCATAGCACCGCCATAGTGTGCCGGATTCGGGAACGGATAAGGAACTTCCAGCATGCGCGGGGATCTGGAGGCTGGCAAGGACATGGACGCGCTCGCGGCACTGGACCGTGCCGGCGCCGCGGAGCCTCCGCCTGATGCCGTGATGCCGTCGTTGGTGCGGCATGGCCGAGGTGCCACGCTCAACCCTCCGGTGCGGTTCGACTCGCGGGTGGCCAGCCCGTTCGATGACGGGTGGGAGACGCTGACCGGTGAATTCGGCGAGCTTCCGCGGCTCGCCACGACGCTGACGCGCGATTCCAGCCGCTCGGCGATAAGCTGGAACTCGTCGCCGGATATCGGCTTCGACCGCGCGGTGAACCCGTATCGCGGCTGCGAGCATGGCTGCATCTATTGCTATGCGCGTCCGTCGCACGCCTATCTCGGGTTCTCACCCGGCCTGGATTTCGAGACCAAGCTGGTGTTCAAGCCCGATGTGGCCGAGCTGCTGGAGAAGGAGCTGCGCAAGCCGGGATACGTGCCGCGCACGCTGGCACTGGGTTCGAACACCGATCCATACCAGCCGGTCGAGCGGACCCTTAAGCTGACCCGTACCGTGCTTCAGGTGCTGGACCGGTTCAATCATCCGGTCAGTATCGTGACGAAATCCGCCGGCGTGCTGCGGGACCTGGACATTCTCGCGGCGATGGCGAAACGGCGGCTGGCGCGGGTCTATGTGTCGGTGACCACCCTGGACCCGGCGCTGGCCCGGGTGATGGAGCCGCGCGCCGCCACGCCGGCCCGGCGGCTGCATGCCATCGCCGAGCTGACGCGGGCCGGCGTGCCCTGCGGCGTGATGACCGCGCCCATGATCCCGGGGCTGAACGACGCCGAAATGGAGAAGATCCTGGAAACCGCCGCGCGTGCCGGCGCGCGCCATGCCGGCTATGTCCTGCTGCGGCTGCCGCACGAGCTGCGGCAGATGTTCGAGGACTGGCTGGCGACGCATTTTCCCGACCGCGCCAAGCATGTGCTCAGCCTGATCCGGGAAACGCGGGGCGGGGCATTGTCGGAGCCTCGGTTTCATCACCGGATGGCGGGGCAGGGCGTGTATGCGGACCTGCTGCTGCGGCGTTTCGCGCGCGCAACGCGTCAATGGGGCCTTGACGAAGCGCGGGAGGGCCTGGATTGCGGCCAGTTCACGCTGCCTGGCCAGGTCACGGGCGAAGCCCCGCAGGCGCAACTATCCCTGTTCTGAAACCGGTTGCCTTTACTCCCGGCCGATACGGCTGTGGAGACCTTCGATTCCGGCGGTCATCGCCCGGCCAAACAGCCTGTTATGCGCATTTCACTTGCGAAATGGCAAATTTGCGTCAACTGAGAACCAATCGCGCAGAATCGGGCGAACCGCAATCGCGCTGCTGCGAGCGGCTTGTATCGAATCAACTGAAAAGATTTTGCATTCGAGCCTTCAGTTAGGTTTCACGGCCCCTACCTGGGGCCTCGTGTGCTTAGCACGTGTCCTTGTCGAAACGGGGCTCAATACAGAAAGCTCCAGCAAGGTACGTGGCAGCGCAGCCTAACGATACATCACCGTTAGAATGATCGGGGCCATGGAAAAAGACTTCGCGGAGATCGGCGCACTTATTGCCGATCGTCAAATGTTTTTTCGCCGCGGTATGTTTGCGCTGCTGCAAGAAAGCAGACCGGGCTGGACCCTGGTGGAAGCGGGCACGTTCGAGCAGGTGTGGACGCACCTGCAAGACAGTGAGCCGGATCTGCTGTTGGTTGATCTCGAACTGCCGGACCTGGAAGGGGTGGATGGCATCCGCCGCCTGCGCGCCTTGTGCCCGGCGCAGCGCATCGTGGTCATGGCCGACAGCGATACGCGGGAGACCATCCTGGAATGCCTTGCGGCCGGCGCGCAGGGATACGTGCTGAAATCCTCCAATCCGGCCCAGTTCCTGCGGGCATTGGAGACCGTGCTTTCGGGCGGGGTGTTCGCGCCGGCATCGCTGACCGGTGCGCCGGCGCGCGCGCCTGTGGCGGTGGAGCGCGTGCCTGCGGTGGCGCCGCGGGCAGTTGAGAACATCGAGCCGTTGCTGGCAACGCTGACCGATCGGCAGCGCGACGTGTTTCGCCTGCTGGCCGAAGGTTGCGCGACGAAGACAATTGCGCGCCGGTTGAACCTGGCAGTGGGCACGGTGAAGGTGCACCTGGCGGCGATTTACCGGCTTCTGGGAGCGCACAGCCGCATGGAGGCGATGGCGAAGGCGTGCGGCGGCTTTGCGGTGCCAGGCATGTTGGGGACGTCCGTGAGTCCGGTGCCTGAGCGGATCCACTGATACGCGTCATCGCCGGTCTCGTGCTGGCGGCATTTTGTGGCCGGTCCCGTGCTGGCAGCTTGTTAACGACGTCATAGCGGCCGCGCCGCCTGTGTTGGAGCGGCGGCACCAATCCGCTTGCAAAGCCCTGCCTGGTTCGCCGGCATGACGCGGAGGGCGGGGGTCGTAGGTCAATCTTCATCCGGGCTGGTATTATGGCCCAACGCCCGCGAGTCCTCGTGCAATGTCCAGCGCCCGGCGGATCAGGTTCTCGCTCGATTCGGGCGTCCGGAAGGCGGAATGAGCGGATAGCGTCACGTTCTCCATCCGCGTCAACGGATGGTCCCCCGGCAGGGGCTCGGTTGCGAACACGTCCAGTGCCGCATGGTGCAGCCGGCCGTTCTGCAATGCGGCGATCATCGCCGCCTCGTCCACGATCGCACCCCGCGCGGTGTTCACCAGGATCGCGCCCGGCCGGATGCGTCCGATTCGTTCCGCGCTCAACAGGCCGCGCGTTTCGTCGGTCAGCAGCAGGTGCACCGACAGCACGTGGCTTTCGGCCAGCAGCGTGTCGATGTCCACGAACGTTACGCCGGGCGCGGTCCTGGGCGTGCGGTTCCAGGCCAGCACCCGCATCCCCGAGCCATGCGCGATGCGCGCCACCTCCGCCGCGATGCCGCCGAAGCCCAGCAACCCGAGCGTCTTGCCGGTGAGCTGCGGGCCGTCGGTGCGCAGCCAGTTGCCGCGGCGGATCTCCCGGTCCATGCGCGCGATGCCGCGCGTCGCCGCCCACATCAGGGCGATGGTGTGCTCCGCCACCGCGGTATCGCCGTAGCCTTTGATGATGTGCACGGTGATGCCGAGTTCGGCCAGTTCCTCGGGGTTCATGTAGCTGCGCGCGCCGGTGCCCAGGAAGATGACGTGCTTCAGGCCGGCGCAGCGCCGCATCGCGTCGGTTGGCATCTGGGAGTGGTCGTCCAGGACGAAATCGTAGCCCGCCAGCATGCCCGGCAGTTCGTCCGGCCGCACTTGTTCCTGCTGGTTGACGGTGACGGGAGGATCATCGGGGCGCACGACGCGCGCGAACACGTCCGCCAAATCATCGACCGCGTCCAAGAACAGCCCTCTCATGCGGTTCATTCCTTCGTTGTGGCCTTCGTTGTGGCCTTCGTTGTGGCCTTTGTTGTGGGCACGGAGTTTGCGGATGTCATGGGAGACGTTGTGGGAACGGAGTTTGCAGAGTGTGGCAGGTCCCGGCAAGCGGCGAGCGACAGCGGCTGCGGCGGCGCGCGGAAACCGGTTTGAAAGGATTTTTCGCACAAAAGTAACAACCTATCGAACCTGATCCCGGATGAATCATGCGGCAATTCGCGACCCTGCTGGGAAAGCTCCCTGCACTGAAACCCGCCGCTGCTCCGGTGGACGACTCGGTCGTGCGGGCGCGACTCAACAATTCGATGCGCCGGCGCATGTCGGACGATCTTGTCAACTTGATTCGGCGCGCCTGCCTTTGCGGCCATGCGGAAACCGCAAAAGGGCTATGGATGGTGCTGCGCGACCTGACATTACGGGAGGCGAAGCAGGACTACCCCAACGGGCGGCTGCCGGACAAGGGCTTGCTGGAATCGCTGGCGGCGGAAATCACGAATGCAGCACGAAAAAATGCCGCGGCCGATTGACGGCACGCCGGCAAAAGGCCCAGCCTCACGACACGGACGGTCAACCCGCCGTTCACATGACTGGGGACCGCATGCAACCGAAAGCTGAAGAAACTCTGACCTCCTCGGAATGCCGCGATTTGTACCGTGTCGCCGGCATCATGATCCCGGCCAGCGAGGAATTCGGCGTTCCCGGTGCCGACGACCCGATCATCTTCGCGGACATCCTGCGCTCGTTCGGCCGTGATCTGGATGACGTGCGAGCAGCGCTGGCGCAGATCGCGGCAAGTGCGGGCGGCGATTTCGCGGCGGTGGATGAGCCATGTGCGGAAGCGCTGGTCAGGCAGGCCTGCGGGCGTGGCGATGCAGCGGCGGCAGCGCTCGGCCGTGCGATCCTGCAATGCTATTATCGCGACGACCGTGTGCTGCGTTCGCTGGGTCACGAGCCGCGCGCGCCCTTCCCGAAGGGGCACACCGTGGAGCAAGGCGACTGGTCATTGCTCGATGCCGTGCGCGGGCGGCCGCAACTGTGGCGCGACGACCGGGCGGGCTGACATGGCGAAGAACGAGACTGTCGATGTGCTGATCATCGGCTCCGGCGCGTCCGGCGCTGCGGTCGCGTGGAGCCTCGCCGAGACGAAGATGCGTATCCTGTGCCTGGAGCAAGGCGACTGGATGAAGCCCGCCGACTTGCCATCCAATGGACGCGACTGGGAAGCGCGGCGCTATGCCGATTTCGATATCAGCCCTAACCGGCGGGGGCGGGAGACGGATTATCCGGTGAATGACGCCGATTCGCCGATGAAGGTCGCGAATTTCAACGGCGTCGGCGGCGGCACGGTGTTCTACACGGCGCATTTCCCGCGCATGCATCCATCGGATTTCCGGGTGCGCTCGCTGGATGGCGTCGGCGACGACTGGCCGGTCAGCTACTGGGACCTGGAGCCGTTTTTTGCCGAGAACGACCGCATGATGGGCGTTTCCGGGTTGGCCGGCGATCCCGGCGTGCCGCCGCGACAGCCACCGATGCCGCCGGTTCCGCTGGGCAAGACCGGAACTCGCTACGCACGGGCAATGAACACCTTGGGTTGGCATTGGTGGCCGTCGGATACGACGGTCGCCACGGTCGAATACGAAGGCCGCGCGCCCTGCATCAATCTGGGGCATTGCACGCCGGGCTGTGCGCAGGGGGCGAAGGCCAGCACCGATATCACCTATTGGCCGCTGGCCTTGCGTGCCGGCGTGGAGCTGCGCACGCGGTGCCGGGTGCGGGAAATCACCACCAACGAACATGGCATGGCGGCCGGTGCGGTCTACTACGATGCCGAGGGGAAGGAGCAATTCCAGCCGGCGGAAGTGGTGATCGTGGCGTGCAACGGCATCGGCACGCCGCGGCTGCTGTTGAATTCCGCGTCGGGGCGGTTTCCCAACGGGCTGGCGAATTCCAGCGGCCTGGTCGGCCGCAACCTGATGCTGCATCCGTGGCCGCAGGTGCTCGGCTATGTCGAGGACTCGCTGGATGGCGGCCGCGGACCGATGACGGTGATGTGGAGCAAGCAGTTTTACGAAACCGATCCGTCGCGCAATTTCGTGCGCGGCTATACGCTGCAATTTGCGCGCGGCACCGGCCCGGTGAACGAGGCTGTCGTCAGTACTGCTCACGGGCGGCTGCCGTGGGGCAAGGATCACCACCGCGTCTATCGGACCTTGCTCGATCATCGGCTGCTGATCGGAGTCGCGTGCGAGGATCTGCCGGAGGAGTGCAACCGGGTGGTGCTTGATCCGGTGCTGAAGGACAGCCACGGCATTCCGGCACCGAAGATAGAGTACAGGATCAGCGAGAACAGCCGGCGGATGATGGAACATGGGATCGCGCGGGCGACGGACATTCTGCAGGCCGCGGGGGCGACGAATATTTATGCGTCACGGACAGTGCTGAACAGCCCGGGGCATCTGCTGGGGACGGCGCGCATGGGGCATGATCCGGAACGATCTGTCGTCAATGCCTGGGGCCGCTGCCACGACGTGAAGAACCTGTTCATTGTCGATGGCAGCGTCTGGGTGACGTCCGGGGGCGTGAACCCGACATCGACGATCCAGGCGCTGGCGCTTTATATTGCAGACAGCATGAAGCAGCGGCTGGCTACACTGTTCGATTGACTGATGTCATTGCGAGGAGCGGAGCGACGAGGCAGTCCCGGGCGTGCGGTACATTGGCGGTTCGGACGCCTTCCCAAACGAGATTGCTTCGTCGCTCCGCTCCTCGCAATGACATGATGCATGACGCATGACGCATGACGCACTGCGTATGACGCACTGCGCACGGCGTACGGCGTACGGTGCATGACGCACTGCGTATGACGCATGACCCGCGCTTCACTGACTGCAAGAACTAACGGGCGCGTAAAACGGCGCTGATGGAATCAGGACCGATGATGTCGAGACTTACGCCGCAGCGGCAAACCAGCGCGATCGGATCGAAGTCGTCGCCGCCGCAGGCGTAGCATCGCAGCGGCAGCGTGGCCCGTTGGTAGATGTCTGCGGAAGCGATCGCGGCGGAAAGCTGCCGCAGATCGGTGGCGGTCAGTAGGTCCGGGTGCGACAGAGCGCTGAAATCCGCCGGCTCTATTGTCTTGTTTGCGGCGAGCGCATGCTCCATCAGCAGCAGGAAGTGCAGGCTGGTCGGCGTGCCGGGGGCGCAGTGGCTTCGATAGTGGGGATGCCGAGGATGCGATGTGTGCAGGTCTTCAAGGATATACATGCCGCCCGGTCTCAGGAATGGAAATGTCTCGGCCAGGCAGTTCGCCTGGTGCTGCGGGATGTGGCTGCCATCTTCAATGACGAGATCGAAACGGCGATCGAGGGAGCTCAGCACGCGGGCAATGGCGAAGCGGTCGCCTTGATCGGCGGTGATGTAGGTAATCCCCGATCCGGTTGGCCATTCCGGTTGCGGCGGAACGATGTCAACTCCGAATATCTCGGCGTCCGGGAATATGCTTCGCAGCCACTGGATCGATCCGCCCCGGAACACGCCGTATTCAAGAATGGATGATACGGGGTCGAGAGTTGCGATCTGCCGCTGATAGAAGCGGCTGTACCGGTGCCAGTAGTGCTTGTCGGACGCGATGGGATCAGACCAGGGCATGGGAGAGGATTCCATCGGGACCCGGCAACGACAGGAGATGGCTGGGTAGCGCCCCGATCACCCTCACCCTCGTCGCCTTCGGCGCCTTGACCTCTCCCGCGCGCGAAAAGCGCGCGCGGGAGAGGTTTCAGGTCAGCCGCACCTTCACGTAACTTCCGGGCGCGTCCTCGATCGGCTTCAGCTTGCCATCGCCCGGCACCCGCGCGGGCACGCGTTCGTTCGACTGCGCGGTGATCCAGCGCTGCCAGTCGGGCCACCAGGAGCCGGCGATCTCCGTCGCGCCCTTGAACCAGTCGTCCGGGCTCGGCGGCAGCGATTCGTTGATCCAGTGGCTGTACTTGCCGCCCTCCGGCGGGTTGACCACGCCGGCAATATGCCCGCTCGCCGCCAGCACGAAGCGCTTCGGCCCGCCCAGCAACTGAGTGCCCTTGTAGGTGGATTTCCACGGGGCGATGTGGTCCTCGCGCGTGGACAGGAAATACGCCGGCGTCTTGATCCTGCGCAGGTCGATCGGCACGCCTGCGAGCTCGATCCCGCCGGGCCGCGACAGCAGGTTCTCCTGATACATCTTGCGCAGATAGAAGCTGTGCATCCGCGCCGGCATGCGGGTGGAATCCGCGTTCCAGTACAGCAGGTCGAACGGGAACGGATCGTTGCCCAGCAGGTAGTTGTTCACCACGAAGGACCAGATCAGGTCGTTGGCGCGCAGCATGTTGAAGGTTGTCGCCATCTCGCTGCCTTCCAGGTAGCCGCGGCGGTTCATCTTGTCCTCGAGCGAGGTCAGTTGCTCCTCGTCGATGAACACGCCCAGCTCGCCGGCTTCCTCGAAATCCGTCAGTGCCACGAAGAATGTCGCCGACTTGATCCGATCGTCCATCTTCGCCGTCATGAACGCCAGCGTGGATGCCAGCAGCGTGCCGCCCAGGCAGTAGCCGATTGCGTTCACTTCCTTCTCGCCGGTCGCCTTCTCGATGGCGTCGAGCGCCGCAAGATACCCCTGCTGCATGTAATCCTCGAACCCTTTCTCGGCGAGCTTCTCGTCGGGGTTCACCCAGGAGATCACGAACACGGTATGCCCCTGCGACACGGCATATCGCACAAAACTGTTCCGCGGCCGCAGGTCCAGGATATAGAACTTGTTGATCCACGGCGGACCGATCAGCAGGGGTCGCTTCAACACCGTCTCGGTCGTGGGTGAGTACTGGATCAACTGCATCAGGTCGTTCTGATAGATCACCTTGCCCGGCGACACGCCGATATTCTCGCCGACGCGGAACGCCTCCATGTCGGTCATCTTGATCCGCAGCTTGCCCTTGCCCTGCTCCAGGTCGCTCAGCAGGTTGTTCAGGCCCTTGAGCAGATTTTCGCCGCCGGTCTCGGCGGTCTTGCGCAGCACTTCCGGGTTGGTGAGCAGGAAGTTGGAGGGGCTCATGGCGTCGCAGAACTGGCGGGCGTAAAAATCGACCTTCTGCGCGGTCTTCTTGTCCAGTCCATCGACGTGCTGCACCACGTCCTGCACATAGCGCGCCGAAAGCAGGTACGACTGCTTGATGAAGTCGAAGACTTCGTTCTCCTTCCATGCATCGTCCTTGAAGCGGCGGTCGGAGGAAGGCGCGTCGATCACCGGCTCGGTTTCGATCCCCATCATGCGCCGGGCAGTGTTCTGCCAAAGCGTCATGTAATCCTGCCAGAAGCCAAGTTGCGCCTTCATCATTTGCGCCGGATTGGCCATCAGCCGCGCGGTCATCTCCAGGAAGGCGCTGCCGATGTTCAGCGGATCCAGCTCTGTCTCCTCCTGGCCCTGGCGTTTCAGCCATTCGCTGACGATGCGTTGCGACCGTTCGGCGATATCGGCCATCGAGCGGCCGACTTCCGTGGGATCCGGCAGCTTGAATCCACCCGCCTCGGCACCGTTGGTGTCCTTGCCGGCGGATTTGGTGCTGGTCGATTTCGTCTCAGACATAGAGCATCCTTTGCGTCCGCATCGGCACCCGCTAGAGAAGCGGCGAGAGCGTGGAGGGCAGGTTCGGCATATGGGTATTCTCGGAAAGGGCGCGCAACCTACTGACCCACGCCTCTGGGTTCAAGCGGCGGCATGCGTCCTGCTGTGCAGCCCGCTGGCCTTGACCGGCTGCGCTTCCGATTCGTCAATGAATCCTGTCACCTGGTGGCACGACCTGCAAGGCGGCCAGATCGCCCAGCAGCGCCCGCCGCCGCCTGGTGCCAACCAACCCTATCCGAACCTCGCGACCATCCCGCCCAGGCCCACGCCCCCGGATCAGAAGGAACTGGCCGCCATCACCCAGGGCCTGGTCGCCGACCGCGCGCATGCCGACTACCTCGCCGCGTCGTCGCCCGTTGCCGACCCGTCGTCGCCGGCCGCATCCCCGGCGCTGTTCGGCCAGGGCACGATGCCTCCCCCGCCGCCCGCCGCACCGGCCGGGCCTTCGACCCAAGCGGGCGCGGCCAGTTCCGGTTCATCCGGTACTGCCAGCGCCAGCTTGCCGGCGGTATCCGCCCCGCCACAGCCGCCGATGCCGGCGAATGGAGTCGCGCCTCCACCGAAAGCGGCGCCACTCCGTCCGGTGCAGAGTACGCCGCTGGCGCCGCCACCCGGCACTGTGCCGCCTGCGCAGAGCGCCAGTGCCGCCGCCCCGGTCCAGAGTGCCAGGCCTGCCGCGCCGTCGCCCGCCGCAGGCGCCATGGGGGCAGCCGCGTCGCCGGGCCGCTCCACCGTCGCCACGAACACGACTTTGGCGCCGCCCGGGACTGCCGTGACGCCACCGCCGGCCTCGGCCCCGCCGCCGCCCATACCCACGAAGCCGCCGGCCCCGCCCAGCCTGACCGGCCCAGGCGCGCCCGCGGTGGCGACGCCGGCCAGGGTTGCCGCCAATGTTCCTCTGGCCCCGCCCCGCCCGGCCAACGCGACCATGATCGAGTTTGTGACCGGCTCCGCCACGCTGCCGCCCGGCGCGGGTGCCGTGCTGAAGGACGTCGCCGCCAAGCGGGGCACCGCCGTGATCGCCGTCACCGGTTATGGCGATGCCGCATCCGACGATCCGGCGGTGCAGTCCGCGGCGCTCAGCCTGGCGCTGTCGCGCGCGCAGGCGGTGGCCAACGTGCTGACCAGCGATGGCGTGCCGGAGACCGCGGTGCGTGTCGGCGCGGAAGCCGCCGGTCGCGGCGCGAGCGTTCGGCTGGTACAATAGCGTCCCGATTCTACGATAGCGTCCCGATTCCGAAAGGCCCGACCATGGCGACCGACTCCTCCGGCGAGTTCCATCGCATCCGCCGCCTGCCCCCCTACGTGTTCGCCGAGGTCAACACCGCCAAGGCCGCCGCCCGCAGCGCGGGGGAGGACATCATCGACCTGGGCATGGGCAATCCCGACAGCCCGACGCCGCCGCATATCGTCGCCAAGCTGGTGGAGGCGGTGCAGGACCCGCGTACCCATCGCTATTCTGTCAGCAAGGGCATCCCCGGGCTGCGGCGTGCGTTGGCGGGGTACTATGCACGGCGGTTCGATGTGGGGCTGGATCCGGAGACGGAGGTGATCGCCACGCTGGGGTCGAAGGAGGGGCTGGCGAATTTGGCGTCGGCCATCACCTCGCCGGGCGACACCATCCTGGTGCCGAACCCGTCCTATCCGATCCACCAGTTCGGTTTCATCATCGCGGGCGCCGCGGTGCGGTCGGTCCCCGCCGCGCCGGATGAGGAGATGCTGCGGGCGCTGGACCGTGCGGTGCGGCATTCGGTGCCGAAGCCGACGGCGCTGATCGTGAATTTTCCCTCGAACCCGACGGCGTATCTGGCGGATCTGGATTTCTACCGGGAAATCGTTGCGTTCGCGCGGCGGCATGAGATCTGGGTGATGTCGGACCTCGCCTATGCCGAAATCTATTTCGGCGACAAGGTGCCGCCGTCGATTTTGCAGGTGCCGGGGGCGAAAGATATCGCGGTGGAGTTCACGTCGCTGTCGAAGACGTATTCGATGCCCGGCTGGCGCATGGGCTTCGCCGCCGGCAACCCGCGGCTGATCAACGCGCTGACGCGGATGAAGTCGTATCTGGACTATGGGGCGTTCACGCCGATTCAGGTGGCGGCGGCGGCGGCGCTGAACGGGCCGCAGGATTGCGTGGACCAGATCCGCGCGCTGTATCGCGAGCGGCGGGACGTGCTGATCAAGGGGTTGGCGGCGGCCGGGTGGGACGTGCCGTCACCGGACGGTTCGATGTTCGCGTGGGCGCCGGTGCCGGCGAAATACGCGTCGCTGGGCAGCGTGGAGTTTTCCAAGCTGTTGCTGGCGCGGGCGAAGGTCGCGGTGTCTCCGGGGCTGGGCTTCGGCGAGCATGGCGAGGGATATGTGCGCATCGCACTGGTGGAGAACACACACCGGCTGCGCCAGGCGATCCGCAACATCCGCACGTTCCTGCAGGCCGGGACGAACGTGGGGGAACCGGCCGAGGCAGCGATGTCGTAAGGGGTTGGACGGTCGCTCGAGCGTTTCCACGCCGACCCGCAACGCACGCACCCAAGTCACGCGCCCAACGCTCGCGCCCAACTGTCGTTGCGAGCAGCCAGGCGGCGAAGCGATCTCCCGCCTGGCAAGCCGCTGATGCTCGCGCCGCTTCCCAGTCGAGATCATTGACCCGCCCATTCCCGGGCGATACGGCGTAACGGATCGGCCCGATGCTGCGACCACGCGAGGACTTCGCGGTCGTAGAGATCGTCCGGCATGCAGTGACGATAGACCAGCCCCCCAACCCGGGTCACTCGCCTCTCCGCGTCGCGCGTGCTGTGCTGGGGCATCATTTCATCCGGTGCGTTCTGCCGGGCTGCCCAAAGACAAGGTCTCCAGGAAACGATGTCCGATCATACGCCGCACTGGCGGCGCAACATGTATGTCTGCTTGTTCGGCTCCTTCACCAATATCACAGCCATGACGCTGCTGCTGCCGTTCCTGCCGATCTATGTCGCGCAGCTTGGCGTCAAGGGCCATGCCGCGATCGTGCAGTGGTCGGGAATCGCATACGGTATCAGCTTCTTGGGTGCTGGCATTCTGGCGCCGGCCTGGGGCAGGTTCGCCGATGTCTATGGCCGCAAGCTGATCCTGATCCGCGCGTCGCTGGCGATGGCGATCTGCATGTCGCTGATCGGGGTGGCGCAGAACATCTGGCAGCTTGTGGGACTGCGCCTGGCGGCAGGCGTGCTGGGCGGTTACGCCTCCGGAGCAGTGGTCCTGGTGGCGACGCAAACTCCGAAGGAACGCGCCGGCTGGGCATTGGGCGTGCTGTCAACCGGCACGATGGCGGGCACCTTGCTCGGGCCGCTGGTCGGCGGCGTGCTGCCGGGATTGATCGGCCTGCGCGCCACGTTCTTTCTTGCCGGCGGGGTGATCTTCGTTGCTTTCCTGGCGACCTGCTTCCTGATTCACGAAGATCGCGACCATCTGCAGGCCCGGGCGCAGCGTGCCGCACGCAATGCCTGGTCGATGATCCCGGATAAGCGGCCGGTGATCGCGATGCTGATCACCGCAATGCTGCTGATGCTCGCGAACATGTCGATCGAGCCGATCATCACCGTCTACGTGGCCCAGCTCATGCCGGCAGGCGGCGATGTCGTGCTCACCGCCGGGCTGGTGATGGCCGCCGCCGCCATCGGCAGTGTGTTGGCCGCGCCCCGCCTGGGACGGATGGCCGACCGCATCGGCCATTGGAACGTCATCATCATGTGCTTGCTCGCCTGCGGCGTGCTGCTGATCCCGCAGGCCTTCGTCACCAACCGCTGGCAGTTGATCGGGCTGCGGTTCCTGATGGGGATTTCGCTCGCCGGACTGCTGCCGGCCATCGCGGCCACGATTCGGCACAGTGTGCCGCAAGGCGCGGCCGGGACGATCCTGGGTTACAACACCTCGGCGCAATATGCGGGCCAGGTGCTCGGGCCGGTGGCCGGAGGTTTTGTCGGCGGCCACATCGGGATGCGGGCGGTGTTTCTTGCGACGACCGTCATCATGTTCGGCGGCGCCGCGTTCAACTGGTCGATCAGCCGCCGCCTGTCGGCCGCGCGCGATGCGGATGTGGCGGCACGCTGAACCGACGAGGACCCGGCGCACGGCGCGGGCTTCAGTGCCGGGACTCCGTGAAACCCAGATGCTGCCGCCCAAATGTCATTGCGAGAACCGCAGCGCCGAAGCAATCTCGATCGATGCACGCACGGACGGTCCGGGCACGTGTTTGAACGGGATCGCTTCGTCGCTACGCTGCTCGCAACGACGCTGATCGCGTGACTTGCGCTTCACCCATGGTGGGCACTGATGCGGTCTCAAAGGCGATGGCGCACTCCCGCGACCAAATGCAGCCTCGTGCCGTGCCTGTGCTGCCGTCTCAGGCGACCCACCAAAGCCAGGAACGGTTCGAGGCTCCGCCGCGAACCCGGCGCAGCAGCAGAATATCGGCACCGAGCTCGCGGCCTGGGGGATCGATGAAGAACAAGGCCTGGATGATGACCAGGAACATGTAGGTCCAGGGCCATTCGCCCGGCGCGGAGTAGAGGCCGAGCCACAGGTTGATTCCCATCAGCACGCCAAGCAGTGCGCCAAGCCTTGAGAGCAATCCGAGCAACAGCGAGATGCCGATGAAAACCTCGATCAGATAGACGAGCGGTCCGAAGAGATTCAAATTTGGGAGGACGATGTCGGCGACGAATGTGCTTTGCAGGGGGATAGCGGCATGCGCGACCTCCTGCTGCATCCAGTAGCGCAGGCCGGCGAAATTCGGCGGTATCTTCCACAGCGACTGCTGCCACCACATGCTGCCGACCAGTACCCGCAGCACCCACAGCCCGATGGAACGGGGCGTGCGTTGTCCGGGGTCGGCGCGCCAGGCGGACAGTGCGACCGCGACGCTGGCCAGCAGCAGCAGCCAGAACACCGGCGTGAACCAGCCGGGCTGCACCAGGAAATGCGCGGCATCCTGCAGTGGATTCGGTCGCATGGACTCTACTCCGATAGCCTGGCCGGGCGCGCGCTGTCGTATCGGTGCGGCGATCACCCGCGGGTGGATCGGTTGCGGCGGCCGGCGTCGCGCATGGGCAACACCGTACCGCACGCTTGCTGTTATATAGGCGCGACACGCCATTGGAGCAGGTATGAGCGAGGCCGTGCAACCGCCAACGATCCGGGGAACGAAGCAGCATACGTCGCCCTCGGTGTTTCGGCCGGAAAACCTGCTGCGCGAGGCGCGCCGCCAGCGTGGATTGCCGGACCAGCCGGTGCCGGCGGTCTGCGCGCTGGACCCGGACGGGGACATCGTGCGGGCGTTGCGTGCGCAAGGCCGGGTTCGGCCGGCGCCGGGATGGCCCTGCTATCACACGGCAATGGACGTGGCCGAGCAATCGGACATACCCGTCGGCATTGTGGGCCTCGCCGTCGGCGCGCCGTTTGCCGTGCTTGTCGCGGAACAATTGTTTGTTTCGGGGTGCGAGCTGCTAATCAGCGTCACCTCCGCCGGGCAGATCACGCCGCTGGGGCCGACGCCGTATTTCGTGCTGATCGATCGCGCGCTGCGCGACGAAGGCACCAGCCACCACTATCTGCCGCCGTCCACCTTTGCCGAAGCCGACGCCGGCCTTGCGGATCGCGCGTTCGCTGCCACGGCGACGCTGCGTGTGCCGGTGCATCGCGGCACCGCCTGGACCACCGATGCGCCGTATCGGGAGACGGAGGACGCGATCGATGCCGCGCGGCGCCATGGCGCTCTGGCCGTCGAGATGGAGGCCGCGGCGCTGTACGCGTTCGCCCGCGCACGCGGCCGGGCGGTGTTGTGCTTTGCCCATGTCACGAATCAGATGGCACGCATCGAGGGCGATTTCGAAAAGGGCGAAGATGATGGTGCCCGCGATTCATTGGCGCTGATTGCCGCGGTGGCGCGGGGCTGCGGTTTCGGGCAGACGGCATCGGCATGAAAGTCGCGCGCGGCAGGGGCCGTCGTTACGTCGGTCTTTGGTAGTTGAACGATACCATGAAGCCGGAAACGCGCAGGATCGGCACCACCCAATCGACGTTGATGTCCATGGCAGGCACGCCGACCACAACTCCGTCGCCTGGAATGGGCCTATCGCGAGCGAGGTTCGTATACCTTGCCGTCTCGGTTCTCACCTTCCCAGCATCGCCGTCACCTGTGCCAGCGTGCGAATGCGGGCATACATCTTCATTGCCTTGTCCAGACTGTACGCATGCGCCGCCGAGTCGCTGCTCCAGCAGCATTCGCGCACAACCACGCAGGCCAGATCCATGTTGAATGCCTCGCGCACGCTGGTCTCCACGCCGCGGTTCGTCGCACCACCACCGATCATCACCACGTCGCGCCGCAGCATGCGCAGCAACTCGGCAACGCCGGTGCCATAGAACGCGCTCGGGCGGCGCTTGAGGAATACGTAGTCCGCCGGACGCGGTGCGATTTCGTCTGGAAATTCGGCGTCGGCGGTGCCTTCCACGGCGTTGGTCAGCGGTGGTACGCCGGTCTCCGCCGAGAGATCGGTCGGCAGCATCACCACGTCGGCCGCATCGGCCCGGCTCACCGGGGTGGTGTAAATCACCGGAACGCCAGCCGCGCGCGCCATGCCGATCATCTGTACCCAGGCGTCGAGTACCGGCCGCATCGCCGTCCGCCGCGCGGGGTCCGACGGGGTCAGCGCGCGCCGGCACACGTCGTACGCGACCAGGGCGGTGCGGAGCGGATCGAGACTTTCAGGGTCGGTCATTGCAATATTCTCCGGCAGGGAACCAACAGAACATCAGCGGATACTGTCACCGATGTCATTGCCAGGGGAGGAACGCAATATCGCTCGGGGTGGGGTACGAACTCACGAACGAGATTGCTTCGCTTCGCTCGCAATGACAGGTAGGTCGGCAACGACAGCGGCGTGGGCAAGCGGGACCGGCAATGTCAGCGGGACCTGCAATGACAGCGAGGTCGGCAATGACAGCGGGGTCGGCAATGACACCGGGGCCGGCAATGACAGCGGGGCCGGCAATGACAGCGGGGCCGGCAATGTCAGCGGGACCTGCAATGACAGCGAGGTCGGCAATCGCAGTGGGACCGGCTATGACAGAAGGACCGGCAACGAAGGCGCGCCTGGTTACAGGTCCGGCTCGCCGGGGATTGGCACCTTGCCCAGTCCCTTGATCAGATCTGTGACTTCCGCAATCGCAGCTTCCGCTGCCGCAACATCCGCGCCCTTCGCCACCAATGCCACGCCGTTGCCACCGGGCTGATAGAACGGATAACTGCCCAGATCGATCTGCGGATATTTTGCCTGGATCGCGCCCAGACCTTCCGCGATCACGCCCTCCGGCAGTCCGAACGCATGCACCGCGCGTTGCTCGATGCGGGGGCCGCCTTTCAGCCGCGGCGCCAGCCATTCGAACATTGACTGCATCACCCGCGGTACGCCCGCCATCACATAGACGTTGCCGATCTGAAAACCGGGCGCGACCGACAGCGCGTTGTCGATCAGCGTGGCGCCGCGCGGCATCGTTGCCATGCGCTGGCGCGCCGCGTTGAACCCGCCGGGCGGGTAGGTCTTCTCCATCCGCGCCCAGGCTTCCGGATGCGGTTCCCACGGCACGCCGAACGCCGCGGCGACGCATTCGCTGGTGATGTCGTCATGCGTGGGGCCGATGCCGCCCGTCGTGAAGACGTAATCGAACTTCGCGCGGACCTCGTTCACCGTAGCCACGATGGTCTGCGCTACGTCGGGGATCACCCGCACTTCCCGCAGCGGAATGCCCAGCGCGGCCAGCCCCGTCGCCAGGAACCTGATGTTGGCATCCTGCGTGCGGCCCGAGAGCACTTCGTTGCCGATCACCAGCAGGCAGGCCGTCGGATTCGTCCCCTCCATCGTTACGGTCCTTTCACAGGAAATCCCGCAGCAGCGAAATCAGCGGCTTGTCGGCCGGCGGCACATCGTAATCGGGAAGGTGCTCCGGGCGCACCCATTTCAGCGTCTGGTTCTCCCGCGGTGAGGGGATCCCCTTCCAGCGCCGGCACAAATACAGCGGCATGAGAAGGTGGAAGCGCTCGTAGGCATGGGAGGCGAATGCGAAGGGCGCGAGGCACACGGCCGAGACGTCGATCCCCAGCTCCTCCCTCAGTTCGCGGATCAGGGCGGTTTCCGGCGTTTCTCCTTGCTGCAGCTTGCCGCCCGGGAACTCCCACAGCCCGGCCATCACCTTGCCTTCCGGGCGGCGCGCCAGCAGCACGCGGCCGTCCACATCGATCAGGGCGCAGGCCGCGACCAGGACCATCGGCTTCTCGCCGTTTGCCGCCGGCTCCGCGCCGGGCTGGCCGAAGATGTCGTCGCGCGTGGCCTCGAATTGCCAGACCGGGCGTTCGCCGCCGCGGGCCACCGACACACTGCTGCCTTCGCCGGTCTGACGGAAGCCGATGCGGCGCAGCACCGCCGCCGAGGCCGGGTTGTCTGTCGCCACGTCCGCCCGCATGCGGTCGATCGCGAGGTTGGCGAAGCCCCAGCGCACCACCCTACCCGCTGCCTCGGTCGCCACGCCGAAGCCCCAGAAGCGGCGGCCCACCCAGTAGCCCAGCGTCGCCACCCGCGCCTTGGTATCCAGCCGCAGGCCGACCACGCCCAGGAATACCTCCTGGTCGCCGTCGCGGCCGGTGATGGCGAGCGTGTAGGCGCTGCCCTCGGCCAGCTCGCGGGCGGTGGACGCGATCCAGTCGTCAGCCAGGGCGCGGGGATAGGGAAACGGCACGATCGCCAGGTTTCGCGTCACCTCCCAGTCATCGATCAGCCGGAACATTTGCTCCGCATCATGGGGAAGCAGGGGGCGAAGGATGAGGCGCTCGGTTATGAGGGGGGCGAAGGCTTCCTCGGGCGCCAGCGGGTGCAGCCGGGGCGGGAGTGCGGCCGGTTTGGCAGGACGGCGGCGCGGCGCGCGGGAGCGGGCCGGCGGCGACTCGGTGGCGTCTGGGGCGGGACGGGAGCGGCGCGACATGGGGGGCGCGAAGGTGGCCCAGGGGGTATGGGGGCGCAAGCGCGTTGATGTCCTTGTAGTGATGCTTGCGTCGCGACCGAGAGCGGGGGCATTGAACCAGGCCCCAGATGACCTCCGCGGGACCTTCCCTTCGTATGCCGCAGCCCGGCCCATTGGTCGCCACCCGCTCGCGGGGCAGACTGCTTGGGAGTATCCGGCAGATCGATCCCAAATGAACGCTGTGCCAGTGACCGCCAAACCATGACCGGCCGCGAACACGGCGCCGCCCTGGAACCGACCGGCGACACGCCCGTCGTCATCCTCGTGCGCCCGCAGCTTCCCGACAACATCGGCGCCTGCGCGCGCGCCATGGCCAATGGCGGCTTGTTCCATCTCCGCCTTGTCGCCCCGCGCGAGGGCTGGCCGCAGCCCAAGGCCTGGCGCAACTCCTCCGGTGCCCACCGCATCCTGGACGAGCTCACCGTGCACGCCACCGTCGCGGAAGCGGTCGCCGGCCTGCACCGCGTCTTCGCGACCTGCCCCCGTCCGCGCCACATCATCAAGCCGATCCTCACCGCCCGCGGTGCCGCGGCCGAACTTCGCGAAATCGCCAGCCGCGACCTCCGTGCGGGCATCCTGTTCGGTCCCGAACGCGCCGGGCTGGACAACGACGACATGGCCCACGCCGACGCCCTGGTGCGTTATCCGCTGAACCCCGCCTTCATGTCGCTGAACCTGGCGCAGGCGGTGATGGTGATGGCCTACGAATGGTGGATGGCCGACGAACCCTCGCCGCCGCGCAGCTTCATGACCAACGAGACCCGCGTCGCCACCAAGGCCGAACTGGAGAATTTCCTCACCCACCTGGTGGACCAGCTCGACGCCAGCGGCTTCCTGCGCAATGCCGAGAAGCGGCCGGGCATGGTCCGCAACATTCGCCATTTTTTCCAGCGCGGCGAGGTGACAGAGCAGGAACTGCGCACGCTGCACGGCGTCGTGACCGAGCTTGCGGTCGGCCGGCGCCGGCGCGGCCGGCTGGAACAGGATGACGAGGCGTAGCCGCAATCGTCGCCGCCGCGCTGCCGTGTGCCGCTTCACCCCCTCATGGCCCGCCGCCGTTCCAGCCCACCGGAAATTGACACGTTGCAGTAATCTCATCCGCCCGAAATTTGCGGCCTCCCTTGGCTGGCCTATGTCGTTCGGGCAAACTGCCTCCCGGGAACCAGGCACCAGTATGAAGCATCGCACCGGACTTCTCGTCACCACCGCATTCCTGGCCGGCGTTGCCGTCGCGCTGCCGGCGTCGCATCTGTTCGGCCCGCACGTCCCGGTGGCCTTTGCCGGCACGGCCAACGCCGACGCCGGGCGCGAACAATCCCTCACCTTGTTCGGGCAGGTCCTGGAGCGTGTGCGCGCCGACTATGTCGATCCCGTGAAGACCAGCACGCTGATCCATTATTCGCTGAACGGCATGCTGAGCGGCCTCGATCCGCACAGCGGCTACATGGATCCGCAGGAATGGCACGAGATGCAGCTCGAGACCGAGGGCCATTTCGGCGGTCTCGGCATGACGGTGACCGGTGAGGACGGTTTGCTGAAGGTCATTGCCCCGATCGACGGCACCCCCGCGGCGCGCGCCGGCATCAAGCCGGGCGACCTGATCGTTTCGGTCAACGGCAAGACGGTCGAGGGCCTGACGCTCGAACAAGCGGTGGACGAGCTGCGCGGTCCGCCCGACACGAAGGTGAGCCTGACCATCAAGCGCGAGGGCGACAACAATCCGATCGAGATGACGCTGACCCGCGAAATCATCCACATGGACGTGGTGAAGAGCCGGCGCGAGGGCGACATCGGCTATGTGCGGCTGAGCGTTTTCAACGACGACACCAACCGGGGCCTGCGCGCCGCGATCGCCGGGTTCCGCAAATCCGGCAAGCTGGACGGGCTGGTACTGGATCTGCGCAACAATCCCGGCGGGCTGCTGGACCAGGCGGTTGCGGTGTCCAACGACTTCCTGAACAGCGGGGTTATCGTTTCGACGCGCGGCCGGCAATCGGATGACGACCACACCTGGTACGCGCAGCCGTCCGGCGACGTCGTGCATAACATTCCGATGATCGTGCTGATCAACGACGGGTCCGCCTCTGCCAGCGAGATCGTCTCCGGCGCGTTGCAGGACAGTCATCGTGCCGTGCTGATGGGCACCCGCAGTTTCGGCAAAGGCTCGGTGCAGACCTTGTTCCCGCTGGACAACGGCGGTGCCATCCGGCTGACCACGGCGCGGTATTACACGCCAGACGGCCATTCGATCCAGGACGAGGGTATCACGCCGGACGTGGTGGTGCATGAATCCGACAAGCCGCAACCGAGCTTCCTGCCGGAGCATGAATCGGACCTGAACAATACGCTGCGTATCCCGGCGAGCCAGCAGGCATCGAAGGTGCGCCCGCCGGTGCCGATCGCTGCCGGGCTGGCAGACAAGCCGCCGACGGGCTGGCCGAAATACGATCCGGACAAGCCCGACACCGACTTCCAGTTGCATCAGGCGATCGTGCTGCTGCATCGGATGATCGCGCAGGAGGGCGGCCTGACGCCGGCGGGACAGAAGGTGCCGGCGCAGAAGGTGGCGCGCAGCCCGGCTTGACTCCGCGCCCGCTTCCTACCGACCGTTGCGATGGTTGCGAGCGGAGGCGGGGATGGCGGAACTCGATGCACGGCGGCAGAAGCTGAAGGACGATTTCATCGCCGCGCGCGGCTACTGGAGCCCGCTATGGGACGGCGTGCTGGAGCTGTCACCGGAGTTCTTCGAAGCCTATACGGCGTTTTCCTCGGTGCCGTGGAAGCACGGAACGCTGCCGCCGAAGATCAAGGAACTGATCTACGTGGCGATCGATGCGTCCACTACGCATCTCTATAATCCCGGCACCCGCGTGCATATAGCCAACGCGCTGCGCCAGGGCGCGACGCGCGACGAGGTGATGGAGGTGCTGCAGCTCGTGTCGGTGCTGGGCATCCACACGATGACGAGCGGGCTGCCGATCCTGGTCGATGAATTGCGCAAGGCGGGCCGCGGCGAGGAGGTGGCGATCGCGGCGCTGACGCCGGAGCAGGAGACGATCAAGCAGGCCTTTGTGGCGGCGCGTGGATACTGGAGTCCGGTATGGGAGCAGATGCTGGCGCTGTCGCCGGCGTTTTTCGACGCTTACGCGCGGCTGTCATCGGTGCCATGGACGCATGGCACGCTGGACCCGAAGGTGAAGGAGTTCCTCTATATCGCGATCGACGCAGCGACGACGCATCTCTACCTGCCGGGCCTGCGTGTGCATATCCAGAACGCATTGCGCCTGGGCGCGACGGCTGCGGAAGTCATGGAAGTGCTGGAGCTGACCAGTGTGCTGGGAATCCACACGATCACCGAAGGTGTGCCGGTGCTGATGGAGGAGGCGAAGCGGCAAGGCGGCTGATCCGGTGGGTGACGTCCGCCTCGTGGGCCGCTGGCCGTAATCCGGCACGGAGCTTCCTTTGGCAGCCGCGACGACGCTCGCTCTGGCAGTCGTCGCGCGGCCGGCCACCGCGGCGGCGGCATTCGGCCACGCCGCGCTTGCGCTAGTACCTTTGCACAGAGATTTTGACCGGTTGAGTCTGGGCCGGCTGCAACGCGGGTAAGAGGGTACGGTCGACCAGGACGGTGATACTCCGAGGCACCCCTGGGCGGCGTGAGATCAGCCCTTCCCGTTCAAGTGTCAGCAGCATCTGGTAGACGGACGGCGGCGTCAGTCGGAAGAAGCGCTGGATGTCGGCTTGCGCCGGCGGACGCTCGTTCACCAGCGTGTAGGCGTGGATGAAGGCGAGATATTGTCCCTGCCTTGGAGTGAATTTCGGATGAGAATCACCTGTCGCGCGATTCATCGTCGCCCTCGATAGCGGGGAACAACCATCAACATACGGTACCGGGTGGAACTGAACGAGGGGGAATGCGCGAAACTCACGGCGATGCTGAGCGGCGGGAAACACGCGGCGCGCAAACTTGCCCGCAAGGACGGGAGTGGAGCTACCTGCAAGTTCGCGCCAGGCCCCCCCATGACGCGTCTGGCGCGCAACCTGTGCGATCGATGTTTCGCCAGCGTCGGCAACCACGATCTAGCAGCCTGAGACACGCCATGAGTTGCGGCGGCACGGGTACGGCACGTGCCGCAGTTACGGTGCATCCGGCGAGCCCGATCGAAACTCCTTACCGCGTCACCGTCACCGAAACCCGCAGCACGGGATCTCCCGGCAGCAGCCGCACGGCAAACGCATCGTTCCCGGTGAACCCCGAATCCGGCGTGTAGTCGATCCGCGTCGTGTTCCCCACCGGGTGGATGTACACGTCCCCATGCGCCGATTGCTCTGTCAGCAATCCGGCCGCGTATGGCTTGCCTTCGTCGGCGACCTCGATGGCGCACCAGCCGCCGTCGTTCCCCACCGTCATTTCCGCCGCCGTGTCCTTGCCCGGCGACAAGGAGGGCTTCGGCGCCTTGCAGCTCTTCGCCGCGCCCTGGAAGTCGGACGCGAACAATCGAGGCTGCGCCACCTGCGGCCCGGGTTTCTGCGCACAGCCTTGCAGCAGCATGCCGCACAGCACCGGCACCAACCACACCGCGGCACCGCGCGGCATTGAAGCGAAACTCTGCAAGCGAGCACCTCCGCGAATCCGCCGTCCGTGGCGGGAGCGCGCGTCTAGCAGATGCCGCCCACTGCGTCAGCCCGCGCATGCATCACGCAGGCGGCATGTCGATGCGAAGACGTTGCGAAAGATCATCGATCAGCCAGCGCCCGGCGCGCCCGGGCGGGCGTCCGCGCAGATGCACCACGTGCAGCGGAAAGCTGAACGGGTTGCCGCGTTGCTCCGCGATGTCCAATTGCACCAGCCGTCCGGCGGCAATGTGCTGGTCCACCAGGTGGCGCGGCATGTGGCACCAGCCGAAGCCGCCCAGCAGATAGTCCAGCCGGCTGCCCTGATCGGCAAACCGCCAGATCTGCGGGCTGATCACGTTGCCACTGAACCCGGCCGATAGCGGCGTCCGGTCGGTGAGCACAAGCTGCACATGGCTCTCCAGCACGTCGTGCGTCAGCGGCGGAGGTTCGCGCGCGAGTGGATGGTCCGCGGCGACCACCGCCACGGACGGAACCGCGGTGAGAAACTGCATCTCCAGGTCGGGCGCGGCACGCGGCAGCGGCGGGAAAATCCCCAGCCGCACAGATCCGTCGCGCAGCCGATACTCCACGCCGCCAAGCTGCTCCGTGAACAGCGTCAGGGGCAGATGCGGGAAAGCCTGGCGCAATGCACGCAGGCTCGCCATCAGCACCGGGTTGGGAAACACCGCATCGACCGCGAGAGTGAGTTCCGGCTCGATATCGGCGGCAATGCTTCCGGCCCGCGCGCGCAGCGTTTCCGCCCCGCGCAGCACCTGCCGAGCGTCCGCAAGCACGACGCGGCCGGCCCCGGTGAGAACCGGCGTGCGGGCGGTGCGATCGAACAAGGCGATGCCCAACGTGGATTCCAGCGACTGCACAGACTGGCTGATGGCGGATTGCACCCGTCCAAGCTGTCGGGCTGCGGCAGAGAAGCTTCCGCAGTCCGCGACCGCGGCCAGGACGCGAAGCTGGTCGAGCGTCAGGGGATCGAGCATCTATCAGCACAACAGATGGATTCCATCGGAATTTTCTCGATTGGCATGATGATGGCAAGCCACCAGATGGGCGCCCGAAGGTTCACCGTACCAGATCCGGAGGGGTCCCATGCACCGCCTGTTGTTCGTCACCTCAAGCTTGTTCGGCGAGGCGTCCAAATCGCGCCTGATTGGCGCGGAATTCGTCGAGGCCTGGCGCCGCGCCCATCCCGGCACCCGCGTGGTCGAACGGGTGTTGTCCGGCGACTCGATCCCGCACCTGACGCAGGAGACGCTGGTCGCGGCTATAACGCCGGCCGAGTCGCGGGCACCGGAGCAGCAGGCGGCCGCGGCCCTCGCGGATACGCTGATCGAGGAAGTGGAAGCGGCGGATGTGATCGTGATCGCCGCGCCGATGTACAATTTCACTATCTCGTCCCCGCTCAAGGCGTGGCTGGACCATATTGCCAGGCGGGGACGGACGTTCCGCTACACCGCCAACGGTCCCGAGGGCCTGCTGCACGGCAAGACGGCGTTCGTGACGACCGCGCGCGGCGGATTCTATCGTGGGGACAGCCCGGCGGCGGCGCTCGATTTCCAGGAGCCGTATCTGCGGGCGATGCTGGGTTTCCTGGGGATCACAGACGTGACCTTCGTGCATGCCGAGGGACTGAACATCGACCCCGAGACCGCCACGCGAGGCCTGAATGCCGCGCGCCAGGCGCTGGCGGATCTGGTGCCGGCGGCGCAGGCGGCGTGAGCGGGCACGGCGAGCCTCGCTGATCACGCGGTGGCCGCGGTCGTTCGCGCCGCGGCCACGCTTTTTCACGCCGAGGCAACGCTTGTTCTTGTCACGGCCGCTTCGTGCCACGGCCGCGCTTGCTCCCGTCACGGCTGCGCTTGCTCCCGTCACGGCTGCGCTTGTTCCCGTCATGGCCGCGCTTGACGCGGCCATCTGCGCACTGTCGATCGGGGCACGACAACTATAGCCCCGATCCGATCAGGCAGATGGCCGGGTCAAGCCCAGCCACGACGCGCTTTTACGGCACCTGTGCTCCCTGGCCGTTCACGTACAGCGCATAGACCGACGTGCTGCCACACATGAACAACCGGTCGCGCTTGCGGCCGCCGAAGCACAGGTTGGCGCAGGCCTCGGGCAGGTGGACCTTGCCGATCAGGTCGCCGTGTGGCGCATAGCAGCGCACGCCGTCTTCGGACGGATCGCTCCAGCCCATGCTGCACCAGACGTTGCCGTCCACGTCGCACCGCACGCCGTCGGTCATGCCGGGCGCGAAATCGGCGAACACGCGCCCGTTGCGCAGGCGTGCGCCATTCACCTGGAAAACGCGGATATGCGCAGGGCCGCCGTGGGAAATGCCGCTATCGACCACGTACAGCAGCGACTCGTCCGGCGAGAAGCACAGGCCGTTCGGGCGCACGAAATCGTCCGCGACCACGGTGGCCGCGCCGGACGCATCCACGCGATACACGTTGCGCGGCAGCTCCGCCTCGGCCTTGTGGCCTTCATACGGCCCGTCGATGCCGTAACCCGGGTCGGTGAACCAGATTGCACCGTCGCTCGCCACCACCACGTCGTTCGGAGCGTTCAGCGGCTTTCCCTCGTAACGGTCGAGAACCACGCTGATGCCGCCATCATGTTCCGTGCGGGTGACGCGCCGGCTGTCATGTTCGCAGGTTATCAGCCGCCCCTCGCGGTCGCGCGTATTGCCGTTGCTGTAGTTGGATGGCGCACGGAACACGGACAAGTGACCGTCCTCCTCCAGCCAGCGCATGATTCTGTTGTTGGGAATGTCGCTGAACAGGAGGTAGCCGCCATCACGGAAATAGACGGGCCCTTCCGCCCAGCGGAAGCCGGTGGCGATGCGTTCCACCGCGGCATTGCCCTGGCGGTAGGTGAAACGCGGATCGAGACGCTCGACATGCGGATCGGGATAACGGGAGTCAGGCAGGTTGCCGAGCGGCAGAGACATGGCGCGTTTCCTTTCGGGCATTATGAAGCAGGGCCGCCAAGAAGAGTGCTTCGACGCCCGGTTTCTCGCAACGCGGGTGCGGATGTTGGCACGACATGGTGACCCCGCGCGCGACTGACGCCGAGGCCCACCACCGGCGCGGCATTGCGCTCGAGCAATCCGGCCGGCTCGCCGAGGCGCGCGCCGCATTCGAATCCGCCCTGGCCCTGTTGCCGCACCGCGCCCTGTTCCATCACAGCCTGGCGCGCGTGCACCGCTTCATCCCGGGGGATCCGCGCCTGCCGCCGATGCAGGCGCTGGCGCAGCGGATGGCGGCGCTGGCCGCCGAGGACCAAGTGTATCTCTGTTTCGCATTGGGCAAGGCCTATGCCGATCTTGGGGAGCTTGACCGCGCGTTTCGTTACTATCTGCACGGCAACGCCGTGCGGCGGCGGAGCGTGACATACGACGAGGCTGCCGCGCTCGGCTTCCTGCAACGCATTCAGCGATGCATCACGCCACAGGTCGTTGCTGCCCGGCAGGGGCGTGGCGCGGACTCGCCGCTGCCGATCTTCATCCTGGGTATGCCGCGCTCGGGCAGCACGCTGGTCGAGCAAATCCTGGCCAGCCATCCGCAGGTGTTCGGCGGCGGCGAGTTGCGGCATTTCGGTGAGGCGCTGGTGTCGGCCGGCATCGGGCAACGCTATCCGGACGGCGTTGCGTCCCTGCCGGAAGACAGCCTGCGCCAGGCCAGCGAACGATACGTCGCCGCGCTTCGTGCCACAGCCGGCCCCGCCGCCATTCGCATCACCGACAAGATGCCCACGAACTATCTGTTCTTGGGGCTGATCCGCCTCGCTTTGCCAAATGCCGCGATCGTCCACACGCGCCGCGATCCCGTGGACTGCTGCCTGTCAAATTTTACCACGTTGTTCGCGCCGGGGCGGCTTGCCTACACCTATGACCTGGGAGAACTGGGTCGATACTATCGCGGCTATGACGCATTGATGCGGCACTGGCGCGGCGTGCTGCCAGGGGCGATTCTGGACGTGCACTACGAGGACCTGGTCACCGGCTTCGAATCCGCGGCGCGGCGGATCGTGGCGCATTGCGGGCTCGATTGGCACGACGCTTGCCTGCGGTTCTACGCGGCACGGCGGCAGGTCCAGACGGCGAGCGTGAGCGAGGTGCGCCAGCCGGTCCATGCCGGCGCAATCGGCCGTTGGCAGGCACAGAAGCACCTGTACGAGCCCCTGCTGAAGGCGATGGGGATGCCGGCCTGAGGTGCCGGCGCGACGATCATCGGTCACCGGATAGTCCGCCTCGCCCGCCGGGGCCACCGCGAGCAGACACGGTGCCGAGGAGTGGCAGAGCCATCCTTCATGGACGAAAACAACGCGGCGATGGCGGGTCGAAGGCCGCACGGCCATTGATCCGAACGGCGATGTCGACGGCGATTTCGGCGCGATGATGGTGCCGCACCATCACGGCGCGATCGACATGGCGCGCGCTGCGCTGCGTTATGGCTATAACCAGCAGCTTTTTCGTAACTCTCAGGAACCATACTTGGCGAGACGCAGCAGATCCCGCTGATGCGCCTCCCGGTCAATGAGCCGCTGCCGCAAGCAGTGCTGTCACCAACAGATTCCGGTCCCATCACGCCAGCACTTGACGGCAGCGATGCCGCCCCAATGTCACCGTCGAAATTTCCGCCGCCTTGCTTAGGCGAGTCTCCGAGTCTCTGCAGCCTCGCTGCGCAAATTGCGCAAGCCAGGCTTAGAGTCTGTCCGGAACGCCGGCTTGGCGGATTGGAACTCGTCCGCCTGCCTCAGGTTGATGCGTCTTCAGATCGAAGAGTGTCCAAATGGCACGATCAGCAAACGCGATGCTCAGCCCTGCAACGCTTCTTCGCCCATACCGGCTGACACCGCCGGCCGACGCATGACCCACGTCGACACCGCCGCGCGGAACGATCGCGATTGCCGATTGGATCGAGCGATTCATGGCATTGGCCGGGCGTGCCGCTCCGCCGCTCTGGGGACCGCAATCGTACAACTGGGGCGCCGGCATGGGATCGGTGAAGAGCGCCGCCGAGTTCATCCGGGCCAACATGCCGTTTGGCCTTGGCAACACGCTCACCGTGCAGCAGGCCTGGGATGTCGGGTTGTATATCGACAGCCAGGTGCGGCCGCAGGATCCGCGCTTCGTGGGGAGCGTCGAGGAAACCCGCAAGAAGTTCCATGACACGCCGTTCTCCATGTATGGCCGGACGGTCAATGGCGCCGTGCTCGGCGATCCCGCGCTGACGCCGCCGGCCGGTACCGTTCCCGCCGCTGCCATTCCTGCCGCGACAACCGCCCCGGCAAAGCAATGACCGAGCCATCCAACAGCGCCGGTACGCCGCAGCCGCAAGGCGATGCCGCCGGGCCCGGTGGGCAACAGCCCAATGGACAACCCGCCAGTGGACAACGCGCCAACGGACAACCCGCCAATGGACAAACCAACGTGCGTCCCGTCGGCACCTGGGTCGTCGCCGGGTTCCTGTTGTTCGCGACGTTGGTGATCTGGGGCCTCGTGTCGGTGATCTTCCAGGCGCGCAGTTGAGGTGAGCCGATGAGCGACACCACCGGCGATTCCGCCTTCGAGCAAGCGTTCCACAAGTCCGCCGAACGACACGAGCGCGTCTGGACATTCATCGCCGTGGTCTTGCTCTGCCTGCTGCTGGCCGGCTCGATGTTCTTCGTGGTGTCCGACTATGGCGTCGTGGTCCGCACCGACGGCTTTCGCCGGGATCCGGCCGCCGCGGCGACGGCACCCGCCGCCGATGCCGGCCTCGTGCGCACCGGCGCGAACGCCTACGCGGTCTTCATGCTGGCGCATCTCTGGACCTGGACACCCAGCCCGCTGCACATGCCGCAAGGGGCGGCAATCACCTTCCACGTCACCAGCGCGGATGTGCTGCACGGCTTCGAAGTGCAGGGCACGACCATCAACGTCACCGTGATACTGGGCGTCACTGGGTCGGTGACCGATACCTTCGATCATCCGGGCACCTACTACATCATCTGCAACGAATTCTGCGGCATCGAGCACCAGGCCATGATCGGACGCATCATCGTCGACCCGGCGAGGCCGTCATGAGCCTTGCCCTTGGCGGCTCTGCCGCGCTGCCGACGACGCACACGCTCGCTGCCGAGCGCCATACCATGCTCGCGTTCCTGATCTCGGGCTTCTCCGCGCTGCTGGTCGGCGCCGCGATCGGGCCGCTGCAGGCACTGAATTACGCCGGCATCGACGCCTATCCCTATCTGCGCCCCGTGCTGCAGACCTACTACCAGGGACTGACCATCCATGGCGTCCTGAACGGCTACATCTTCACCTTCTTCGTAACCTGCGGGCTGCTGGTCTACCTGCCGGCGCGCGAGCTCGGCCTGCCGCCCAACATGACCCTTTGGCGGTTCTGCTTCGGTGTGATGGCGGCCGGTACTGTCCTGCTGCTGTTTGCGATGTTCGACAATTCGTCGAGCGTGCTGTGGACATTCTATCCGCCGCTGCAGGGCAGCGCTTTTTTCTATCTCGGCCTGACGCTCGTCGCGCTCGGCAGTCTGTTGCCCCTGCCGGTCCTGCTGGATCTGCGAGCACGCTGGAAAGCGCTGCGGCCGGGCGAACTGACCCCGCTCGTCACCTACATGAGCTTGACGACAATGCTGATGTGGATGCTCGCCGCAATCGGCGTCGCGATCGAGCTCGTCGTGCAGCTTGACCCGTGGGCCTTGGGACTGACCCGCACGGTGGACCCGATCATCGCGCGCACGCTGTTCTGGTTGACCGGTCATCCGATCGTCTATTTCTGGCTGATGCCGGCCTACGTGTCATGGTACGGCCTGTTGCCGCGCGAGGCCGGCGGCAAGCTGGTTTCCGACCCGATGGCGCGGCTGACCTTCGCGCTGCTGCTGATCTTCTCGCTCCCGGTCGGCAGCCATCACCAGTTCCAGGATCCCGGCTTCTCGCCGATCTGGCGCGGCATCCTCACCGCCCTGACCCTGTCGGTGGCGCTGCCGAGCCTGATCACCGCGTTCACCATCGGCCTCAGCCTCGAATACGCCGGGCGGCTGCGCGGCGGTCGCGGATTGTTCGGCTGGTTCACCGCGCTGCCATGGCGCAACCCGAGTGTCGCGGCGCAGGTGCTGGCGATGCTGACCTTCATCTTCGGCGGCGCCACTGGAATCGTGAGCGGAAGCTGGCAGCTCGACAACATCGTCCACAACACGACGTGGATCCCTGGCCATTTCCATCTCACCGTCGGCACCGCCTCGGCGATGACCTTCATGGGGGCCGCGTTCTGGATGGTGCCCCATCTGACCGGACGCCGATTGCTCAGCCGGCGCCTTGCCCTCGCGGCGGCATGGCTGTGGTTCATCGGCATGTCGGTGTTCGCCCTCGGCATGCTTTGGAGCGGGCTGCATGGCGTGCCGCGCCGCGCCTGGGTTTCGTTCCTGCCGCATGGCGTCTACCAGCGCATCTATGGCGTCGCGCATCTGCCGCTGGCGTTGGCGGCAATCGGTGGCGTGATCCTGTGGCTGGCGACCATCGCATTCTACGTTGTCTTCTTCGGCAGCTTGTTCAGCCTGGAACCTGGGCAGTAACACATTATCAACCGATTCCTGCTAGGCCCGATCTGCTCGCGGGGGTCCAGGACCCGCGCGGCAGGCCCGTCCCGTCCCGTCTTTCGGGCACACAGGATCGCGTCGATTGCAAAATGCAGGCTTGGCGCGGATGGCGTCCCCCGCGTCATGCCCCGGCCGGAGCGGACGGTGAGTGAGGCCACCTTGAGCGAAGCGTTGGAACTCCACGAAGCGGGCCGGCTGGACCAGGCCCGCGCTCTCTATTGCGACATCCTGGCGCAGGATCCCGACAATGCGGAAAGCCTCCACTTGCTCGGGCTGATCACGTCGGAACAAGGCAATCCCGCGGCAGGCGCGGCCTTGATCCGGCGGGCGATGGCACTGGCACCTGGCCGCGCGCCCTACCACAACAACCTGGCGCTCTCTTATCGCTTGCTCGGCCGCAGCGAGGATGCCGTGCGCGAATATCGCACCGCCGTATCGCTGCGGCCGAACTCGGCGGAGATCCACAACAACCTGGCAACAACCCTGCGCGACCTGGGCCAGCATGAGGAGGCCGTGGCGCATTACCGCCAGGCCGCGCATCATGCGCCGGAGATTGCCGAGATCTGGTACAACCTGGCCAACGCGTTGGGTGAGCATGGCACCTCGCAAGAGGCGGAAACCTGCTTCCAGCACGCGCTGGCGCTGAAGCCGGATTTCGCCAACGCCCTGGCCAATTATGGCCGCTGGCTGATGACGCAGGCGCGCTGGGCCGATGCCGAGGTGCCACTGTGCAAGGCCGCGCGGCTGCAGCCGACCCAGGCCCCGATCTGGAACAACCTGGCTGTCGCGTTGCAGGAGCAAGGACGGGTGAAGGAGGCGGAGGCGTGTTATCGCTGCGCGCTGAGCCTCGCCCCGCGCTATGCCGTGGCGCATTGCAATCTTGGCTGTCTGCTGCTGGAGCAAGGGCGGACGGATGAGGCGGCGACGTGCCAGGAGGCTGCAATCGCCGCCGATCCACAATGCGGTGCCGCGCGGCTGGCGCTGTGCATGGCCCAGCTTCCCATCCTGTACGGCACGCAGGCGGAAGTCGCGGTGCGGCGCCAACGTTATGCGGCGGCGCTGGATAGCCTGGCCGGTGCGGTGCAAACGCCCGCCGCCGTCCGGTCTCTCGCCGCAGCCATCGGTACTGCTCAGCCGTTCTTCCTGCCCTACCAAGGCGAGAATGACCGGGCACTTCAGGCGACCTATGGCCGGCTTGCCTGCCGGGTGCTGGCGGAGACCGAGCCGCCGGCGCGTCTGGCGCCGCGTCCGGCCGCGGGGGAACGCATACGATTGGCTCTTGTCAGCGGCTTTTTCTGCCGCCACACGATCTTCAAATTGTTCCTGGAGGGCTGGCTCGCTCATCTCGATCGCAGCCGCTTCGAGGTGATCGGCTTCCACACGGGGCGCACGTCGGATGCCTGCACTGAAGCCGCCGCAGGCTGGTGCGACCGCTTCATCCGGCAACTGCCGTCGGCGTCCGCGTGGCGGCAAGCGATCTGCGACACGGCGCCGCATATCTTGCTCTATCCCGAGGTCGGCATGGACCCGATCGCCGGGCGGCTTGCGCCACAGCGCCTCGCTCCGGTGCAGTGCGTCACCTGGGGGCAGCCGGAGACGACCGGCATGCCGACTTTGGACTATTTCCTGTCCAGTGAACTGATGGAGCCGCCAGACGGTGCAGACTATTACACCGAGCGGCTGGTCCGGCTGCCGAATTTGGGGCTTTGCTATCTGCCCGATGCGGCGCCGGATATTTGCCTGGACCGAGCTTCGTTGGGACTGCCGCCTGACGTGCCGGTATTCTGGTCCGGCCAAGCGCTGTACAAGTACCTGCCGCAATACGATGTGATTTTCCCACGGATTGCCGCAGCCGTGGGCGACTGCCGGTTTGTGTTCATCGGGTTCGCCAAGAGCCAGGCCGTGACCGACGCGTTCAGCCAGCGCCTGGAGCGTGCGTTCGCTTCGGCCGGGTTGGATGGCGGACGGTATTGCGTTGTGCTGCCGCCGCTATCGCCGGAGCAATTCGTCGGCGCGGTGGGATTGGCAGACGTGGTGCTAGATACGCCCGGCTGGTCCGGGGGAAAATCCACGCTGGATTGCCTGGCGCAGAATCCCGCGATTGTCACGATGCCTGGCCGGTTCATGCGCGGGCGGCACACGGCAGCGATCCTGCGGCGCATCGGGTGCACGGCGACGATCGCCGAATCGGTCGATGGCTACGTGGCGGTCGCGGCCCGGCTTGCTCTGGACGGTGCGATGCGTGCCGACGTGCGGAAGGCGGCTGCGCGCAACAAGGCGAAGGCGTTTGCGGATCTTGAGTATATGCGGGGCTTGGAGGCGTTCCTTATGGGCGCGGCGGGACGAACCTAGTACACCCCGCCGGGAATGACGACTCACTTCGAGACCGGGGTGAGTCGGAACTGCAACAGTCGCGGCCAATGCGGAGCGCGCCGGCAATTAATCCGAGTCAGGCCTCGATTCGCTTTGGTACAAGCCGTGCCGGTTGCAATGGAGGGAACCCGTGCCGGGCCCCCAAGGCCCCGCCGATCGAACTGTCGCCCGAACATGAACGCGACCTGAAACGTCTGCTCGCAGCGCATTCCACCCCGCAGAAGCTGGCCGAGCGAGCCCGCATCATCCTGCTCGCGGCCGCCGGCCAAGGCATCAGCGAAAGCGCCGCGGCGCTCGGTGTCTGGCGCAAGACGGTGTGCCATTGGCGCCGCCGCTGGGAGGCGGCGGCAACCTCGGCGGGCGTCGCGGCGCGCTTGAGCGACGCCGCCCGCTGCGGCGCGCCGGCGATCTTCGCACCGGAGCAAATCTGCCAGATCATGGCGCT